>MAAC01005934.1_pt1 | contig 84706 bp, 91 predicted proteins | sample 1115981 | NCBI WGS metagenome assembly MAAC01 (sample SAMN04961126, study PRJNA320927) | seawater metagenome | isolation source: sample BD02T64 sea water enriched with oil for 64 days | place: USA:Gulf of Mexico | collected 2013-07-27
TTCAATTAATCGCCATCGGTGAAGTACCGCCCTTAGTAATGACCTTAATGATTGTCAGCCTGATGATCTTCCTCACAGAACTCACCAGCAACGTCGCCACCACTACCGCACTGATACCCATTGTCGCCGCTATTGCCAGCGCATTGGGCATTGAGCCCCTCAAGCTCATTATTCCGGCCACTATGGCTGCCAGCTGTGCCTTTATGCTACCGGCTGCCACACCGCCCAATGCCATCGTCTTCGGCTCGGGAATGATCCGCATACCGACCATGGCCCGGGCGGGAATCTGGCTCAATTTTGCGGGTATTCTTACGGTTACGGTGATTTGCCACTTTATGCTCGATATTGCCCTGGCTCGCTTGTAGGCAAGTTTCTTAAGACATAGAACTCATCGAATATCTGTGCAAAGGATGTTGAATTCGCTCATGTTCAAGCATCAGCGGCTTGCCGCTTAACAACAAGGCAGAAAAACTGAGTACAAGTCCTAGGTTCGAGACGATCATTCTAGGTAGGGGTCACCGAGCTACCCATTGGCTGTCATGTTGCCGTTGGCTCAGTTATCTATTCGGGGGAGGGGGGGGAGGACAACTAGAAACGAAAATGGGGTGGCTGACGGGGATTGAACCCGCGACCACAGGAATCACAATCCATAGGCCAAACCAATAGAAATAAGGCTTTACGGCGGGTTTGCGCTAATATAAACCGGCAAAACATCAATAACTTGCACACTGTATATTAGCGCGCTGCAGCCGCATTTTAAGGGCTGCAGCGCTGCGTTTATAGCCTATCCTACGCCGCCAGCAACACAGAAGACATCACCGGCCCAGCCGTATCAATCGTAATACTAAAATCAACGCCCACGGGTGTGGCGCTGGCGGTGGCGCCTTTCAGCAGCAAACGGCCGTACTTAATGCCGTCACCGGCGCTGGCCTGTGGTCCAGGTAAAGTTGTTGACGGTTTGCACACTGTGGTTGGCCAGCTCGAGGTGTGTCACGCCACCGTTGTTGGCCCAGCCGTTGAGTATGGCCAGTGCCATGGCGAAGCTGCCCACCGTTTGCCCGGTGTAGTCGCCACCGGCCAGGCTAACGTAGCCCGCGCCTGCGGGTGCGTCGCGTACATAAGCATTGTCTTCGTGCTCAGTGCCTGCTGCGCCGCCGTCTTCGGTGTCGGCTTTAAAGTAGTTATTGACGCCGCTGGCGTCGCTGCCGCTGCCGACCGAACCGGCGCCGCCCTGCCACTTCCAGGCGATTTGATAGCCGACATTGCTTTGGTCGGCCTGGCCATTTAGCGGGTTGCCGGTAATGGTGATATTGGTGCCATCCACGACACTGGCAATGGCATAAATACCGTCGGTGATCAGCGGGTGCGAGAGGTAAATATAGTCACCCGCCGACTTGCCGGTGGTGCTGCTCAAGCCATAGCGGCCATTGGCGTTGGTGTAACTGCCTGCCGAGCCGCCGGTAACAACCGTGGCCGCCGGGCTGAGGCTCGACTTAACGGTATTGGTACCCGGGAAACCGGCCGCCGTGTCGATGTATGCATCGCCAACCGCCGCCACATCCATTGATGTGCTGAAAAACACCCAGTCGAGCAGCAGGTTTTTGAGTATGGGATCAGCCGCCGAAACGCCTGCGCCATTTAATGTAATACCACCCATTAGTGAACCTCCACAGGCACCCACTGCCCGTTTTTAATTTCGTGAGTTTTTTCAAATTCCGCACGGTACTTGCCGAGCAATACCGGGAATTCGCCTTCGTCTTCTTCTGCCTGGTCTATAAGGGCATTGATTTGAAACAGCTGCAGAGGAATGCCCCGCACCCGGCGCCAGCCTGCTGGCACCTGGCTGATTGATTGGTATTTATCGCGCACATAGGTCATGGCTCTGCTCTCGCTGTGGTGGTTTTTTGCTTGTCGTGCAAGCTCTGTTTTTTGGCTAACTGCCCGCGTATGGCATTGCTGCAGGCGGGGCAAGCGGGGTGAAGGGGGTCGCCCTTGGTGGGCTGGTAATCAAAGGTTTTACGGCAGACAAAACACCGGGCCGACTTATAGGTCATGGCAGGTCGCGCCAGGGGTCGCTGACTGCAGGCAGGTCAATTCGCAGCTTGACCTCATTGCTAGAAAACGCTAACTCCTCAACCTGCCCGACCAATCTACGGCCATAAATTTGCAGTGTATAACTGCCTTTTAGCGTGTCGATAAAATCATTTTTATCAACCAGCACCAGCAGTGTGTCGCCGTCACCCAGGGCGTTCCACGTTGCGCTATCCAGCTCACGCAGAACTTCACCGCCGCCCTCGGGCTGCAAAATACCCAGGCGCACATTGGTCAGCTGTGACAAATCGGCATCGATAATGAACGACACATAAAAATCATGGTCGATGGTGAGAGCATCAACGTTTTTCATAAACTGCCTTTTATTTTTTAGACAACGAGAAGCTAACCGGCCGCCGAGCCAGACAAGCCGAACGACAGGCTGGCCGATATTTTGCGGCCGAAGCGTGCCCCGGTATCGATACCGGTACGAATCGACAGCGGCCCCAACTGAAGCACATAAATACTGGCAAAACCGCTGGCTATGCTGAGACCCAAGGCCTGCACACCCTCGCCACCGGCTGGCGTTTGCAGGGCGCTTAAAATCGTGTAATTGCCGACAATGTCGCGCACCCGGCCACGTATTTCATAGGCGCCGTCGGGTAATAAACTGAATAAATAAGAGCCCATAAAGACATCGTTGCCGACGCCGGGCGTTTGTGCGGGCTGGGCGACCATCAGCACCGAGTAATGGGTGTCGGTGGCGTTGTGGTACAGCGAGACCTGGCCGTCATTGCCGAAATAGTCTTCTATATAAGCGCTATCGAGAATGCCCAGGGCTTCGTTTGACTGCAGCGTGAGCCAGAGGGTGGTCATGCCAGCGCGATAGATAGTGGGCATTTAAGCACCTCGCAGGGCGGAGGCCATTATTGGGGCAGAGCCGCCGGCACCTGTGGGTATTAACCGATAGCAGCCGGCGGGCTCCAACACTTGGTAGGGGTTAGCAGACCATTCGACTACTTCTTTAGCACTCCATGCTACGCCCAGCTCTTGCTGGAATATGACCCAGTCGCTTCTTGCGTTCGTCCCCGTCGCGCCTCGCTCCGCCCCAAAGATTAATTTTTCATCTGAATCATCAGAGAGTGCTGAACTTGAGCTTAGAGTAAGGCTACCCTTTAATTCGCCGTCAATGTACCACTTGAAGGCAGCACCATTCCGAGTGATACAGTGCGCGTGCTCTATCCCGTCAGCAAGTAGGGTCGGCGTCACAGAAGTTAACACGTTTGTAGTAGAAGGACTGCCGTTAATGTAGACAACCATCTCATCGTTACTGGATTTGCGCTGTAAGAAAAAACAGTTTGATCCGCTATTAAGCCTAGTCCGACCTACCAACCCACCCCAAGCATCAAACGAATGGATCGTCCCCACCCACGCCCAGGTATGAGCGGTGTAGCCGTTCATGGTTAGCGACGAATCAGCTGAGTTGTAGCTTGAATCAAAGCCTAAAACAGCGCCTTCGCCATCTATAACAGATGTGCCGTACAGTGTTAAATCATTTTGACCATCGAGCAGCGCAGGAGGCCCATCCATAAAGCTCACAACCTGGCTGGCGCGGCCTATAAAAGGGCTGCCATAATTGATTGCATGCGCCCCTCCCGGTTTTTCGGGCGTAGCGCCTACTTTTTCCGGTATAAAAAAACTCATCAGGCGTCCTGGATATTCACGCCCAGAAAGCTCATGCCATTGCCCGTTGCCGCCAGGGCATAACCACCGGACGAGGCATGTACGGCGCGCAGCTTGTAGAACTGCGGGAGGTCGTCAACACGAAATACCTTGCGCACGGCCGTGGTGCCGTTTAAATACACGCTGCCAATGCGCGTGGCATTGCCGGTGTTTTCCAGCGCGCCGGTGGCGTTGCCGCGCTGTATATAAATGGCCACACTGCCCGATTCGGCAGCATTGCTGCCTTGCAGGTTAACCTCCAGGTCATCCATTAAAAATAAGTTAATGGAATTGTCTAACTCGTCGCTCGACACATCATCGCCGTCAACGGCGCTATTCAAAGTGATCGTGACCGGCTGATTGCCAGAGTATTGCGGTTTGGCACTCATGCCTCAGCCCTCGCTCGTTTGACATGGCCCAGGCGTGTGCTGGGTATGCTTAATTCTTCGAGGCGAGTCACTAACCCCTCGCCCATGGCTAAAATTGCGTTTCTATTCGGCTCCTCAAAACCAGGCACCGCAGCGTCGGCGACAACACCGTCGAGCACTCCGGTGAGCGCCGCCAGAATGACCGGGTCGGCACTGTCGTAGGCTCCGGCCTCGGTGATGGAATCCATGGCCAGTATGGCGGCAGCACTGGTGGATTGTTTTAGCCCCACCCATGCACCCGTAACCCGTAAATATTCACGAATTGCCGCTTTTTCTATGGGTTGTTTTGCCGTGATATTTGTTTCATTTAAAGCAGCAAGTCGCTGCTCATCGTTCATGCCACTGTATTTGGCCAGTGCCAGCTCGGCACTTAGAATCAGGGCCATTTCAACTGTATTCATGCTTTTATCCGCCGTCGTTTGATTAAAATCCCGCCGTGTTTATGGCGCTCCCAGCGCACTTCGCGCACGCCGCGCTGCTGCAGGGCCGTGTCAAAGTCGACCCAGGTAGCGGAGTCGCGCAGCGTGCCGTGCACACCCGATACCACGGCCAGGTCGCCGGCAATCATCACCCGGCCCACGGTGTGGTACTGGCGCATTTCGGCGGCCAGGGGCACGGCGGGGTCACCGGGTACCGCGTACACGCGCAGGTCAAAGGCGCCGCTAATGGGGTCGAGGCGTATTTTGCTGCCAGCCATTGGGCCTAGCCCGGCCCGGTGTAATCTTTGAGGGCGACGCCGGCGCGCTTGGCATCGATGGCGGTCCACGCATCGTCCATGCCGAACTGGCCGGCTTTTTTCGCGCTGTTCCAGGCCGGGGCCTCGCTCATCATTTCCGTGTAGTCGTCGCCGGCAAGGCACAGGCATTGAAATTGCTGGTCGGGCGCAAACTCAAAGCGCTCGCCGATGACCTTGTTGTATTTGTCGAGGTCGTCAACCATTGACCCCAGGCCGTAAACAATGTCGATGCGGCCGTCGGGGTAGTGGGTGAGGGTTTGTATTTCTTCGAGCAGTTCTTTTGCGGGCTCGGTTTTACTGCGCGCCATGGTTGGCCTCCAGTTGTTTTACGCGGTCATCAAGGGCTGCTGCGCGAGTGGTGAGGGTTTTAATGGCCTCGACCAACAGGGCGACGAGGTTGCCGTAGGCGACGCTTTTAAGATCGCCACTGTAGATGCCAACCGCCTCCGGCATCACTGCCTCGACCTCATCGGCAATCAAGCCAACATGGCGCGGCTCGGTGGCATCCATGTCGATACGGCGATAGGTATAACCCGATAATTGCCCGACCTTTGCCAGGGCATCGCTAATGGGCTCAAGGTCTGTTTTTAGCCGGCGATCAGAGCCCGCCGTCATGGTTCCCTGGGTCACCATGTTGCCCGAGTTGTCGACCGTTACTTTTTCAGCGCCAGCCCAATGCACTCGCCACTTGGTGGTCGAGGTACTGCTGCCCGTGGTATCGATCACCACGTCGTAGGCGCTGCTATAGCCCTCAAGCACCACCTCGCCGCCCTCGCCACTGCCAGGGCGCACGGTGATGGTGTTGGCGCTGCGCAGGTGAAAGTCAACGGTGCTAAGGCCGTTGACAAACTGGGCATTAAGATTGCTCACCAGCGTGCTGTTATTAATTTGCATCGGGCCGTGGCAATACAAGCCTACCGCGCCACCCGTGGTGTAAGACGACAGCGCGCGCCCGGTAGAACCGAAGGCGATGCCGTGAATCGCTTTGCCATTGGTGCGGTTATTGCTCTCGCCCCGCACGCCCTGGGTATTGCTGGCCATGGCACCACCGATCACCCCGGCACCATCAAAGGCGGTGCCACTCTCGCCGGCTATGCCGTGTTTTGCGGCGTTGTTTTCATTGCCGTAAATGGAGAACTCGCCGAGTACTGACGACGTAACGCCAAACGCCCGCACATAGCCGCTGGTGCTTAAGTTGCCCGCCGTGACCGTGCCAATGTTGGCGGCAATGGCTGACAGGGTGCCGACGTTGATTTTGTCGCTGGTAATGCTATTGGCGGCAATTTGCGAGGCGGTAATGGTTAAACCGGCAATATTGGCGGCGGTAATGGTGCCACTTTGTATTTTGCTGCCGGTAATGGCGCCCGCCACCACCTGTGCGGCACTGACCACATTGGCCTCGAGGTTGCCGGTGGCGGGGTCAATGGCGGCGATGGTGGTTTTTGAGGCGGTCACCGCACCCGTGGCCAGGGTTAAATTGGTGACGGCATTGGCAACAATTTGCGCGCTGCCGACCGTGTTGCCGGCCAAATCACCCAGGGCGTTAATGGCATTGAGGCTGACTTTTACGGCCGTTACCGCACCATCGACAATATCAATGGCGGCAATTTGGTCGAGCAGCGACAGGTCGCCAAAGGCGGGCTTGTTGGTAATATTGCCCCAGTCGGGATTGGCCCCGCCAATTAAGTCGCCGGTGCTGGGGGCATCGCCCAAATTGCCGGCGCTGGCACCGTAGCTGGGGGCGGCGGTTTCGCTGTCGTCGTAGTCAAGCTGGTTGTACTGGGTGGCGCGTATTAAGGTGCGCCCCGGCGTGGCGGTGCCGGGTTTTTCGCTAATTCTAAACAGTTCGGCGGTAATGCCGAAGGGGTGGGTAACGGTGATCACGTCGCCCTGCTCGAGCCCCAGGTGGTCGTCGAAGGCGACAAATTCAATCGCCAGGCCGCGCTGAAACTTGTCGAGCCTTTCTTGTGCTTCGCGCCATGCCTGGGTGTGGCGGGTAAGCCCGGGCATGCTGACGCGGCTGACGCGGCGCGGCACGGCACCCGTTGACACACCGGCGAGCTCGCGGCTGACGGTGCGGGCGCGCCATGGGGTGGTGGTGGTGTCGGTATAGGCCACCTCTACCACCGTGGGCACCTGTGAGCGGTCAGCGGTCGATAGCTTGAAGCTATCGCGTAGCATTGCCGCCGTGGTAAACGTGGCGACACTGGCGCTGGGGCGGTCGGCTGTAAAAAACCACACGCCGCCGCGCTTGAAATGCCAGCCACCAGCGTATAAAGCCAAGGTGTCTAGCCATTTTTCGGCGGGTTGTGACTTATCCAGCACCAGGCCGACCAAGCGCCGGGGCTCGGTGAGCACGGTGGCGGCATTGGCATTGGCCAGGGCCGTTATGCTGGTGTCGTCAACACTGCCGCCCATGCCATAGGCGGCATTGGTAATGTAGTCACGTATGGCCAGGGCGGGGCTTTCGCTATAAATCGGGCTACCGGCATCGGTGGCCTTAACCTTTTTGCCGCGCAGCTCAACAATAATACTCGGCAGGCCGCTGTAGTGGCTTTCGGTGTACTGAATCACCACATAGGCAAAGCCGACATCGCCCGCCGGGTGAGTCATCACCAGCGTGTCGGCATAGCCGGCAATGGCCGCCGCCAACAAGGGGTCGGCCACTTGCGCGGTGGTGCCGGTGTAGGTGTTGACTGTTACGCCTGCCACCGCCGTTGCGCCATTTAAATAAACGCTGTCAACCGAGAGTATTTCACCAATGCACAGCACCGCGCCCACTGTCCAGGTACCGGCGTTGTAGTCAACGGCGAATATTTGCCCGCCGACTTGTGCCTGGCCATAGACCAGGGGAATGGGCTTGTCGCCGGCGACGATGTTGGCCTGAATGGTTTTCAGGTCATTCTGGGCGTTGGCGGTGCCGGCAGCGGGTAGCGGCGGAATCCAGCGCGGTATGGTGTTAGCCGTCATTGCAGATTACCAAACAGGCTGCTGGTTAGGGTAAAGCGGCTGGCATTGATCACTTCCACGGTGGGCTCGGTGGTGAACAGCACGTCGTAGGTGCGGCCGTCGCCGGCCGTTAAAGTCACAATGGCGTTTTTATTGGCGGCATAAAAATTAAGGAGGGTGTCGCGGTCGGTGGCGTCGAGCAGCGGGTGGTTAACGGTGATGGCATAGGCCGTGGCCTCGCTGAGATCGACAGCGCGCACGGCGCCTGATTCGGCCACGTCGTGCCGCAAAGTGGTGTCGGGCGTGACGGTGGTTAACATGCCGACACTGGGGTAAGCCGCCATTAATTCGACTCCAGCTTATACAGGCCATAGGGCGTGGCAATTTCCAAACCGTTGGGCGGAATATGGTTAAACGTGGGCACGGTGGCAAACAGGCGCGGCGCATAAATCACCGCGTGGGGCAGCAGGTTAAGACTGAGCCATTCGCCAATGGTGGCACCGCCCAGCTCGCCGTCGAACACCGGGTCGGCATCGCCGCTGCTAAAAGGGGCGTCACCGTAGAGCTGCCAAATTTTGCAGCGAATACCGGCGGTTAATTCGCTCACAAAGGTGGCCGAGTAACTTAAATTTTGATTATAAATTTGCAGCTTTTTACTTTTTAAATCGATCTTTAAGGTGGCCCCGCTGTAGGTATTGGTCTCGTAAATAATAGCGCCACGGCTGCATAGGCGCAGGGGCGTGGCAAAACCTAGCTCAATAATAAATACCGGGCGCGTCACCGTATTGGTCATTTCGCTTTCGGTATTACTGCTGAAAAGTCTCATATATTAATTTCCGCTGCATTAATGCCCAGCCCGGCCAAATAATCGACAAAGTTGCCGAATTCAGCCACGCCAGCCACAAAAGTCGCGGCGGCCTGCTGCTGCACATTGGCCGACTCGACTAAGCGGTCGGCACTGGCCATAAAGACCGTGTCGATATTGTCAATGCCGGCCTCGACTTCGCGGGCGGTGACACTGAGGCGCTCGGTGGCGGTGTCTTGGGCCTGGGTTAAAAAGGCCAAAAACTCCTGACCACTGGCGGCGCGCTGGCTGTCGTCCAGGGAGTTAAACGCGGTGCTGCTGAGCTTGGCAATTTCACCCGACAGGGCATTGATTTTAGTGGGGTCAGAGGCACTGCCGAGCTGGCCAAGCAGGCCGCTGATTTCACTGCGCCGCGAACTATACAATTCTTCTTTTGACAGCAAGGCGTTGCTAATACCGCTGCGGGCATCGCCAAAAATGTCGGCAACCGAGGCCTGCGCCTGGCGAATTTGTGCGGCCACTAAAAAGGCGGTATCGCGCTGCGACAGCATGGCCGACTCAAAGGCCGTAAGGGATGACAGCGAGCCGTCGTAAGCACCGGCCAGGTCAAGGGTGGCCGTGGTGACGTCACGGTAATTGTCGAGCAGGGTGACGCTGGCGGTGCGCTCGAGCTTGTCGAGCACGTCAAACAGGTCGCTGCCCTTGACCTCCATCCTGGTAAAGATATTGGCCAGTGACGCCGCCGTGCCGACCAGTGTTTGCGCGTCTTGGGTAATGGCGCTAAAAATACCCTTAGTGCGAGCGGGCAAATAGTCAGACACCGCATCGAGCCAGGCACTGACAAACTCATCAGCCGCACCGGCCACGGCATTGCCGTCAATTTTATTGAATACCGCCGAGCCAAAGAAGTCGCCGCCCGACTTGCCCGCCTGGTGGGCCTTGCCGACGAGAGACTTGCCCGCCAGGTCAACCTGGCCACCCAGGGCGCGAATGGAGTTGGTGAGCACGATGTCAATCTGCAAGAACTGGTCGACCAGCTCTTTGGCAATGTCGTTGCCTTGCCCACCGGCGCGCTTGGTGTAGCCGGTAAACAACAGACCCGAGGCACCTTGTGCCTGGCCCGCACCAATGTCCCCCGCCGTAGCACCGGTGCGCACACCCAGTGCGGCGCGCTTTTTACCGTCGCCACCGAAGGCAACGTCGACCAGGCCGCCCAACGCCCCGCCGGCAAAGGTGCCCAGCGGGCCAAATGCGGAGCCAATGAGCGCACCGGCCGTGGCGCCGAGATTCGATTCGGCGGTTTTACCAAATACCGCACCGCCCAACTTATCGCCCGCAAAGGCACCTGCATAACCGGCCGCGAGATTAAGAGCAATACCCCCGGCAGCGCCACCAACACCACCACTACCACTGGTAATGGTTTCGGCATAATTACCAAGACTCGCCGCGGCATCTTGAAAGCCGGCATTAAACAGGCCGTTGACGATGCCGTCGACGGCACCGTTGATAGAGCCATTTAAGTTAAGCAGTGACTTGCCGTTGCTTAATAAGTCGCCAAGCGAAAAACCACCAGAACCACCACCGCCGCCACCTGTTACGGCACTTAACAATGAGCCCGAGTCACCGCCGGCCAGGGCGGAACCGCTACCACCAAAGCCCATGCCAATTAATATGGGCTTGGTGATGGCCATGTGGGCCATTTCGGCGAGCATGGTTTTAAAGCTGTCGACAATGCTGTCGCTAACACTTTTGAAGCCGTCGAAGGCGCCGGTCCAGGCGTTGGCGAAGGTTTCGTCGACGCGGCCCACGGCACGATCCCAGGCGCTGACGTAAACGCTGGCGGCTTTGGGGGCGTCGCGCTGTACGGTGGCCACCATTTTGCCGGTGGCGGTTTCGAGAGTGTCGGGTAGGGTGTTGATGTTGTCGTTCATTAAGGCCGTGGAAACATTGCTGTTTTTTGCAATGGTTTCGGCGGTTTTTTGTACTTCTTTCTCGGTTTCTTTCAACCATTTTTTAATACTGGCCGAGGGTAAGGCCTTGGTGGCGAGGTCGCTGAGTTCTTTGGTTAAGCCATCGGCGGTGCCTTTGACGGCGGCCGCTACATTTTGCAAAAAAGCGCTTTCTGTAAACGTACCGCCACCCAGAAACTCAGGCGTTTTATTCAGCAGGGCCGTGACACTGCGATCGACGGCGGCAATAGCACTGAGCATGCCGCTTAAACCCTGGGCAACAATAACGGTGACGCCCTTCCACACCACTTGAAGGCCACGAGCGGCATCGGCGGCAAAACCAATGCCAGTGACCATGCCTTCAAATAGCTTGTCGGCCTGTTCTTCGGCGCTGCCCATTTCACCGCTGACGCCCAACAACTCATTGGCAATGCCGGTTAAGGCGGGGGCCACCCTGACGGTGAGCTGCTTCCACAGCCCCTCGCTGGCCTGCCCCACCTTTGCCATGGCATCGTTGGCTTGTTCTATTTTGGCGGAATCAACGCGGTTGATCGCCAAGCCCCATTGCTCGGTAAAGGCGGCGGCCTCAAGCGCAGCGGCACTACCACCCTTGAGGGTGTTGAGCAGGGCCACACCGCCGGAGTCGAATAACTTAAACGCCAGGCGCACGCGGTCGGCCTGGCTGCCCACGTTGCCCATGGCATCGCCAATGGCGGCAAATTGCTTGTCGGGCGAGAGTTTGGCCAGTTCAACGGCATTGATATTGAGTTCTTTGAGAGCGTCTTTGGCCTCGCCGGTACCCTGGGCGGCTTCACCCACGCGGCGCACCATGCGCTGCAGGCCCATATCTAAGGTATTAGTGGCAACGCCGCTGAGCTCGGCCTGCACGCGCATGGCGGTGAGGCTTTCGGTGGCAATGCCCAGCTTGTCGGATATTTTGGCGGTGCTATCAATGGCGCTTAATTGCTTGGCCACCATGGCACCAATGCCTGCAGCAGCGGCAATGCCGGCGGCGGCACCGTAGGCGGCAACCCTGCCGGTGGCCTCTGAAAAACTGGCACCGGCGGCCTTATTGTGGGCGACCGCTTTTTTCTGGGTGCTGTTTAAACCCTTGAGCTGGTCTTCGGTCAGCTTAATGGCCGAGACGCCACCCTTCGCATCGCCGGTAATAATTAAGCCGGTTTTTATGGTTTTTGCCATAGATAAAAAGCCAGTTTATGCGATGAATTAAGGGGTTTTTGGTGCCTCGAGCTTTTCAAAGGCGGCGTTGTCTTTCATTTGCGCGAGTGCGCCTTGTTCAATTAACTGTACTTTTTCAAAGGTAATGCGGGTATTTTCAACACCGCGCATGGCGAGCACACTTTGCAGGGCGCTGTAGTCGAGGCCCTGAATGCCGCCCATAGGCAACAGCCGCCATTGGGTGCAACATGCGGTAAAGACTTGCCAGGCTTCGAGGTTTTCGTGATCTAGGTAGAAGATGTCGGGCTGGTCGTCGACCGGGGCAACCGGAAGATTTATATACTGCAGGTCTTCGGCGGTGCCGTCTTTGCCGGGCTCAACATAAGCCCAGGTGCGACCAGCCTCTATTAGTTTTTTTCTGTTAGCGCCTTGCGCATGTTTTCGTCTTGCACCATGACGCACTCGCGGGCAAGGGGCGTGGCGATGTAGTCAATGCCCGTTATTTGCTCTAAAAAGGCAGGGCTAAATTCTATTTTTGCGCCCGACCCGTCGTACATATCAGGCAGGTCGACAATTAGTTTTTCGAGTATTTCAGCATCGGTTTTATTACGAATATTATCGATAAAGTCTTTGCGCTCATCACCATAAAGTTTTGCAATTACAGCTGTAAAAGGCTGCTTTTCGTAGCCATTATCACCCGGCACACTGGCTTCAATGACCGACCTTACTTGCCTTGCTGGGCTTACAATAAATTTCATTTTATTTGTCCGCTTTTAATTAATGAATAAGTAAATGCCCGCTATTGAATCCGGCCGCCGCGCAGGGGCGGACACCCTGCGCAGCATGGCGTTGTTAGGAATAAACGCCACCAGAACTGGTTACGTGAAAACGATACTCATGTCGTCGTCGGCGGCATCGGTGGGCACCCACAGGGTGCTCATGGTCATAATGCTAATGCCGTCGGAGTCGCTGAGCGCGGGCTGCGAAAGCTGCACCTGGTCGCCTTTAATTTGCACAATGTTGCCCGCCGTGGTGCCGTGAACAATGTTGATGGCGATCTCTGTACCGGCTTTAGCCAGTGCCCAGAAATTTTTGGTGCCGATAACTTCTTGCTCAAAGGCGATACTGCCAGCCGGTGCGCGGTCGGTAATTTGCACGCTTTCAGAGTTAACAACATTGCGATAAACCACGCTGGCGGCAACGCCGAGGCTGAATGACTCGGCTTTTGCGGCGTAGCCGTCGACCGTGTAGGTAGGCGTGTTGGCCTCGGTAACCGGCAGCGGCACTTGAAAGCTGGTGGTGTCGGGCGTAATAACTGCGGGCGCGGTGGGGTCGTTATGCAGGCCGGTAAAGGTAAATTGCATTTCGGGAATTTGGTCTTTCGACAGGTTAAACGACACAGTGCCGCGTGCGCCGGTGAGCTTATGCAGCTCGCCGTCGTGGTAGTAGTAAAGCGTCGCGCTTTCGTAACCAGACGACACGGGCGCATAGGTGGCGCTGGTCACGGCCACCAGCGTTTCGTCAAAGCCACAGGCGCGCAGTAGCGGCGCAAAACCGGGGGCGTCACCGGCGGCACCTGCGCCTGCTAATTCAACTGCAAAGCTGACAGTGGTATAACGGCTGGTGGCAATTTCTGCCTCGTTACCCAGGCCAGGCCGGTCAAGATCACGACCTACGCGGTTGCCTTGCTGGGCATTAATTTGCAGGTTTTTGGTAAGAATGGCATTGGCACCCGCTGGCGTGGGGTCGGTGCCGTAAACGCTTTCAATTTTGGCAAGTATGTATTTTTTTCGGAATAACATTAGTCGGCGACCTCTTGTGCGTTGTCAGGGGTTGGGCTTGTGGTGGGTTTGGCTTGCGGACCTTTGCTGTAAACCCCTTTGGCGTTTCGCGGGCGCTCTTGCGTGCGAGAAACGAGCTTTTTGTTTTTTCCGTTTTTATCGGCTGTATAGCTGCCGCCCTGGTTGGCCATGGGGGTTTCCTTTGTTAAATCGAAGGGTTAAACCAGCTTATTGCTGGGCAATAAAATAGGCGTCGTCGTATTGCTCGCGCCAGGCGTAAAGGCCGCCGGTAATATCAATGGCTGAGCCGCTGGCATATTGCATTTCAAAAAAACTGGGGGCTTCTTGCCAGCCCAATAGCGCGCCCTGCAGCTCTGTACGCAGGGCGGCGATATCGTTACTTGTCGATATAATTATCAGGCTGTGCTGGCGTGTGACGCGCTGCTTTACGGTGTTGTCGTAGGCTGATTCACCCGCCGCATCACCTGCCAGACTGACCAGCACCGCTGGGTAGTCACTGCCCTGCCCTGCGACGGCGGGCACAAAATATTGCAGCTCGAGCCCAAACATAAACAGGCCGGTTTTTTCGTCATAGGCGGCACCGGCGCCGGTAATGGAGATGGCACCGGGGGCGGCTTGCACTTGTGTTTCGGTGGCAGCCAGCAGGGTTAACAGCGCCGCGTAGGTACTTTCGCGCAGGGTGACGTCAAAAGTGACTTGGGTGCCGATGCGCGCAGTGCCGATGGCGACGGGGTTGGCACCAACCACTTGGTACACCGCGTCGGGCGGTGTGCCGCCGGCTTGCGCGTCTAGCGGGTAAACGGCTGCGCCGGTTAATTCGAGCATGGTTTTTAGTTCGCCACTGGCTGCGGCGGCGTCAACCGTGGCCAGGGATTCACCGCTGGGGGCTTCGGCCACCACGTTAAAGCTGGGGGCTTGCGCTGTTATTTGGTCAAGCAGATTTTGCACTGGCTTTCTCTAAGAATTTTTGCATTTTATTAAAAAACCGGGTTTGAAATAGCTCGTCGGTTTGCTCCCAGCCTTTGCTGATAAACGGACGGGCTTTCATACCGGGGTGGTTGATACTTTTGGCGAAATGGCCCTCAAAGCGAAGTGCTTTGGGGCCGCCTTTACGACGAAGCTCTATTTTGTGTGGCTTTGCACCCGTGTTTTCTAGCCAGTTAGCTTTGTATTGCTGTTTTTTTGGGCCTATATAAATAGCGGCAACGTCTTCATTAATGCCCAAGACTGCGCGCTCTCGTTTATTAAACTTTCGATGGCCTATCGATTTTTTTAAACTGCCTGTCCTGAACGGGGCTTGCGCCTTTAATGCTTTTTTTACCGGGGCCGCCGCAAACACCAACGCTTGTTGCTGGCCCTTTATGCCGAGCCCGGCCTCTAGCGCCTCGAGCTCTTTAACCATGCTGGCGACGGCGGGCGAAAACTGCATATCAATCATTTAGTCGACCTGCTGCACGAGCATTTCGAGCTGGGTTTTTTTGCCTTTTTTATCCATCGGCGGGGAGGCTATTTCCCAGGTGGTGCCGTCGATAACCAGCCGCCAGCTGGCTTTAATATCGGCGCGGTAACGCATCCATACGCGGGCGACGAGCTTGCCTTGCGTTTGGTGAGCGCTGTGTATTTCGCTGCCATTGAGCGGGGCCAGGTCGACACGGGCGGTGCCCACATTGGCATAACCGGTGGCGCTGCTGTAGGCGTCGCCCGCTGTGTCGGGTTTCAACAGTGCGGCCACGCTGCGCAGCTTGCCGGCCTTCATTCGCCGCTGACCGTGTGGCCGTTAATGAGCATTTGGTAGGCCATGGGGGTTTCGCTGATGTTGCCGGGCGTGGTGGCCTCGCGGTTTTCGTAAAAGTGGGCGGCCAGCACACAAATGGCTTGCTTGAGCATGGCCGGGGCCTCGCCGACGGCCGCACCGTTGACCACGTCAACATGACCGGCCTGATAGACCACCGACACGGCGCCAAAGCGGCCGGCCTGCGTAGACGGCCAGCTAAAGCCGGGGGCTGGGGCAATGCGCCCGACGATGCCGCTGGCTGACACCTGGTAAGCGGCCGGGTCTAGCGTTTGCTGGATGCCGTCGGTGGCGTAGTACTTGACGCTTTCAACCGCCAGCAACGGCGGCCTGGGCAGGTGAATAATGTCGGGAAAGCAGCCGTAGTCGACCTGCCATTGCTGCTTGACGATGGCACGGCCGGTGTCGGACTCGACCTGAGCGGTGGCGGCGGCGATGTAGAACGCCAACAGGTCGTCGTCGGCGGTGTGCTCAATGACCGAATGGCTTTGCAGCTCAATCACACTGACCGGGGCAAAAGCGGCGGCGGTGAGCAGCAGGCTGTGGGCGGGAACGTGTTGCATTAGTCGCCCGTTACGCCGTCGCCGGCGGTGTCTGTGGTGGTATCTTCTTCAGCGGCCTTGGCTGCGGCTTCTTCAGCGGCCTTGGCTCCGGCTTCTTCAGCTGCCTTGGCTGCGGCTTCTTCAGCGGCCTTGGCTGCGGCTTCTTCAGCGGCCTTGGCTGCGGCTTCTTCTTCGACGGCTTCTTCAGCTGCCTTGGCTGCGGCTTCTTCAGCTGCCTTGGCTGCGGTTTCTTCAGCGGCTTTTTTTACGGCCTCGGTGGGCTCGTGGGTAATAACTTCAACGCCTTCGCCCTTGCAGTAGGCAACAGCGGCCTTGCTGGCGTCAGCCGCACCGGCTTTAACATATTGCGCTGCTTCTTTTGCTTCAAAAGCGACCAGCTGATCGGGCTGGTATAAAACGCCCTCGACAGGCAGCTGCCTTAAAATTCTTACGGTTTTCTTGGCCATTATGTTTGCCTTTAATTAATCCGCTTTATTTAAAATAAGAATAAAAAAGCCCGACTGTGGGTGCCGGGCTTTTTTGTGGTGCTCTTTTCTTATTATTATGTGGCTGAGTTTTTGTAGTGCTTAATAGCGGCGGCGTCTATCAACTTACCGTCTGAGCGCAGAAAGGCGAGGAAACCAACCTGCGCTTTGCGGGTATAAGCCGAGTCCGTCAAACGGAACAACATTGTTTGCATAACGTCGCGAATAATGTAGTTGTTGAAATCGCCGAATAAAATCGACTTTGCGTTTGCAGCCATTACAGGCATGTCTTGATTTATGGTGTAGGGGTAGCGATAAATAGTATCTGGTTCGCCCTGAGCCACACCGGGCAACCACAGCGGCCGGTCTTGCGTATCGGAGATGTCTTTTAGGTCACGAAGGGTGTTGTCATGGAACATAAGCCGACAGGTGCCCCCTTCGCGATAGGCGGGGTCAACGCTGTGGATTAACGCGTTAATATCACTGAAGTCAACCGAGGTCGCTTTACCTGTTGCGCCAACCTTACCCACGCCCGACGCTGTTACTGCGCCCTCGGGCTGCCCTGATGCCGTGCCCACTGTGTAATGCGTATTCGTAATGCGACCCAGGCGCATACGGAGGCGGTTATTAATATGAGCCTCAATATCGATTGCGGAATCCTGCAGCAACTGAAAAGGCACAGGAATGCCCTTGGAGCTGTACATAAAAGAGCCCAGTGATTTGGTGCCGAACACGGGGTCATCATCACCCACCTCCGTATTTTCTGCGATGATTTCGCCAATTTCAGAGGTAGCGTCGGTGGTCGGGTAAGGAATATTTGCACCAGTCGATGTGCTAATAATCTGCGCTACAGAGCGCATGCCGCCGAATGATTTAAGGCTCTCGATTAGCGTGGCAGAGAATTCGTCGGGTACTAAAAAACCACCTTCAGAACCAACGCCTGTGCTTAATGCATTTTGAACAAGCGCGGCCTTTTCTGCGACGTGCTGCTGTTGTTCAATCGTTAAGGCATTTGCACCGCCACGAAGAAATACCTTGAAAATAGCGCTGTCTTTTTGGGCAATATCAGCGGCTTGATCGGTGCTAATACCCAGCGCACCCGCAACTTGCTGACGGGCGGCGAAGCGCGCCCCTGCGATATCCAGCATTTTTTGGCCACGCTCGATTTCCCCATCAAGGGACTCGATACCGGTAACCATTTTGTCGTATTTTTTCTGTGCTTCGCCGTCCCACTCTTTACCTTCGTAAGAGTCGTAATGGGTGCGGAGCTCTTTTGCTGCGTCGACACGTTCTTCCCGCAGCGTTTGTATAGATTTTGGCATGATGTATTCCTGTTTTTTAATGAAAAAAAACCCGCAAAATGCGGGCTTATTGGGACGCTGCGAGAGCGCTAGCCAATAACGTTGAGCATATCGACATAGCGCTGCATGTGAGCGCGGTCGGGTGCTGGTTGTTGGGGTTCGGGCTTTTCAGTCAGTGCTTTTGGTGCATTGCTGTAGGCCGAGAGGTTCCAGGTGGCGCGGTTTTGTGCGGCCTTGTCGTCGTCACCGGTAAATATGCTGCTGGCAAAGCCGGCATCGAGGGCGGCTTGTGCGTCAAACCATGTTTCGTCGTCCATCCAGCCGGTAATGGTGGCGGCGTCTTCACCGGTGGCGACGGCGTAGTCTTTGGCGATGGCGCCGTCAATTTGTTCTAACAGATCGGCGGTTTTGCGAATTTCTGTTTTGTTGCCGAAGGCCATGGTCCACGAGTTGTGGACCATAAAGAAGGCGCCGTCGGCAATAACGCGCTTGTCGGCACCCAGGGCCACGGTGGTGGCGGCACTGGCGGCGAGGCCGTCAATGTGGGCGGTGACTTCGCCGGCGTAGGCCTTGAGCTGGGTTTGCATGGCGCGGCCTTCAAACACATCGCCGCCGGGGCTGTTGATGTAAAGGTCAACGGGTTTACCGTCGAAACCGGCCAGGGCCTTGCCGATGCTTTCGGCACTAACGCCCCACCAGGGGTCGATGACGTCGTAAAGCCAAATGCTGCCACGGTCGCCAATGAGCTCGGCGAACAGTTGCTTGGGTTTGTCTTTGTTGTCGACGATAAGCTGTAAGAGTTGTTGCATGTTATGCATTGTTGCGCTGCTCCGTAATGACCAGGCGCGGGTCATAGGGTTGGTCGTAAATGACGTTGGCAAGCGGGGGCAGGTTTTCAATGCGCCGCACTTCGTTGATGGCCATAAACCCGGGCACGTTTGAGCCGCCCAGCGCTTTGCCATAGGCTTCATAGCGCTGCTGGGTGGTGCCGCGCAGCAGGCCGGCTGTGTTGAATTCAACAAAATAGCCGCTGTTTAAGAACAGCTTGCGGTTGAGCTCTTGTTGAAAGCGGTTTAAGTGGGGCTGCAGGGTGTAGCGTATAAAGCCAAGGCTGATTTCGGCCATGCCGGTGCCCCAGGTGGTCGACTTTTCGGAGTCGTTGACCATGAAGCCGGGCAGGCCGAAGGCGCGGGCAATGTCGGTAATTTGGAAGTTGCGGGCCTCGATAAGCTGGCTGTCTTTGGCGTTAACGCTGAGCTCTTTTAATTCGAGGGCTTTTGAGATGGTGAGGGGCAGACTGCCTTTGCCTGTGCCGCCGTACACGCGGCTGTAGGCGTCGCGGAATAGCTGCTGATCTTCTGCGTCCCATTTGCCATTTTTAATAACGGCCAGACTTTGGTGGGCGCCGTTTTTAAAGAAGTCGCTGCTGTATTGCTCCATTACCAGGGCCAAACCGACGGAGTTTTGTGCGGCGTGCTGCACCACGGACAGGCTTTTAAGGCCGTTGAAGCCGAAACCGGCGAAGTGGAGCACTTCGCCCTGGTCAAAACCGCGCCATTTGCCGTCTAATTCCGTGAAATAAACCAGCCTGCCATTGATATTCTCAACGTGATCGAACCTCATAGGCAGCAGCTCGGTGGGCTGCCCCATGCCGTCGCGCATGATGAGCGCATGGCCGTCACCGCGTAGCAGCATTTGCGCTGTCATGCGCTCCCAAAACAGGGCGGCGCTGTAGGTGGCGGTGGGCTGCAGGTTGAGCAGCGGCGATACCGGGTGGCCGCTGGCCTTGGTGCGCACGTCGCCGTCCTTATAAACGGGCAGCGGTAACGATGCGATCGCACCAGAGATTAAGCGGGTGCAGGCGTAAACAATGGCCAGCTTCATGGCGGTTTTGTCGTTAACGACAGGGCCTGCCATGCTGTTGACGATGCCAAGGGCGCTGGACAGTTCTTCAATGTCGGACAGATTGAGGTCGTTCTTTATCTCAACCGGTGCGGCTTGTTTTTTTCGCCAGAATGGGGTCATTTATATCTCAACAAAATCCTGCGAGTCTTCGCCGTCGTCGGCGGCCATGGCCAGCGCGATGCCCATAATGAGGGCGACGGCGGGGTCTATTTTTTCGGACACTTTGCCCTTGTCGGGCTTGATGTTGCCGGCGGGGTCGGTTTGCACGACGACGTTGCTGACAGCCCAGGTTAAAAGTGGGTCGTTGTGTTTAAGTTGTTGGTTGAGCACGAGGCGCAGCAGTTCTTTGCTGGGCGCGCTCATGCTGCCGTAGCCCTGGCCAAATTCGATGAATTCAATGCCTTCGTCGATAAGGTCGCTAACCAGTTGGCTGCTGTTCCAGCGGTCGAAGGCGATGCCTTGTAGGTCGAAGCGTTCGGCGGCGGCGATAATGTCGGCTTTAATAAAGTTGTAGTCGACGGTTTGGCCGGGTAGCACGATGAGATTGCCGCTGTCGCGGAAGGCCTCGAGTGTTTTATCGCCCTTTTTGAGCCTGCGTTCTAGCGCTGCCTGTGGCAGGTAGGAGCGTGACAGGGTGGTGCGTTGGCCGTTTTCACCGGGGAAGATGAGACCAAAGGTGGTCATGTCTTCGACGGCGGATAGGTCGAGGCCGCCGTAGCAGAGCTGGCCGTTAAATTCTGTTGCGTCGTCCCAGTTGTTTAGGCTGGGGTCGCGGCACTGGTGCCAGTGTTGCATGGGCATCCAGGCGGTTTCACCGTAGACCCACATGTTGAGCCGCTTGGTGAGAAATTCTGTTTTTGCGGTGGGCAGGTGTTTTGCTTCGTCGCATTGTTCCTGTAGGTCGCTTAGCGATACCGAGACGCCGAGGTTGGGGTTTGCTTTGGACCATTCTGCTGGGTCGTCCCACTTTTCGGGGTCGTCTATGGTGTAAATGGTGGCAAAGAAAGAGTCGTCGTCAAAAGCGCGCTCGAGTATTTGCGTGGCGTAGCGACGGCGGTCGTAGCAGTAGCTGTTTTGGTCGAAGCCTGCGGTGGTGATCGCTCGCATGACGGGCTGGCGACGGGCGCCCATGGCGCTGCGCATGACGTCCCAGATGCCCGAGTTAGGGTGTGCGTGTAGTTCGTCGACTAGCCCGGCGTGAACGTTGAAACCGTCCATGCGTTTACTGTCTTTGCTCAGCGGTAGGTAGCGGCTGCGCTGGTAAATGAGTTTGTGTTCTTGTATTTCACAAAGGCCGCGAAGTTCGGCGCTCTGTTCAAGCATGGCTTTGCTCGATTCAAATATTAACCGGGCTTGCTCTTTCTTGGTGGCGGCGCTGTAAACCTGTGCACCGGGTTCGTTGTCGCCGATCAGGTAGTAGTTACCCGCAGCGGCAATGCGCGTGGACTTGCCGTTTTTGCGGGCGACTTCTTCGTATGCCTGGCGAAAGCGTCGGGTGCCGTCTTCGCGTATCCAGCCAAAGAGGTTGGCGTCGGCGAAGCATTGCCAGGGCTCGAAATCAATTTTCTTGCCGGCCCATTTGCCCTCGTAGTGACGACAGTAGCGCCCTACAAAACGAAAATAGCGGGCGGCGTGGTATTCGCTAAACTGCAGGCCACGGCCCGGGGCGTTGATCATGTCGTCAAACCAGCGGTCGACGGCGAGCTGTACATATTTACAGGCGGGAATGACACCGCTTTTTACGTCGTCGGCGTACTCATAGGCGCGGTCTAACCACACTCTGCCGATATCAGGGGCGCTCATTAATCGAGATCAAGGCCGCCCTGGTTGGGGTTTTCAATCGTGATGGCCTTGCGGGCCTTGGGACTGAGGAAAAACTTATCGGCAATCTTTTGGTAGCGACTGGCGTGGCGCTCGCGGGCAATGGCCCAGGGGGCGAGCTGTATATAACTGTTTGGCGTTTTCTGGTATTCGCCGTGGGCGACGACTTCGTTTTGAGCCTCGACATACAGGGCGTAGGTTTCACACAGAATGCGAAACTGGCCGAGGTCGACTTCTGCCAGTAGGTCGAGACCGACTAAACGTTCGCCAATAAAATACCAGTGCTTGCGGGCCTCATCTGAAATCGAACCAGGCACAGGCGGTATCTTCGCCTGCAGCCCCTGAAATAAATCAGCGGGCTTGGTGTCTGTTGGTTTCTTCTGCGCCACCGACCCCAGCGGGATCACTGCGGCTAATGGTTTGTTCATTACTAACTCAATACCCCTACAGGGTTAACCCCCCCCCATAAAAACCGACTCTCATAAAATGTACATTAGGTGGCGGTGTATAGGCGCGGGGCTGTGAGGTTTTGACTACCCCCTCCCCCTGCGCGATTCTTGTGCGGTTTTGGCTTTGTCACAGGGCTGGCATAGCGTTTGAAGGTTGTCGTCCTCATCAGCGCCGTCTTCTGCCAGCGGGACGATGTGATCGCACACGCCGTGGTTCTTACCATGTAGCGCAACGGCCACCAGCTTGCCAAGCCGCTTGTGCTCCTGGCACAAATAGCCATCGCGCTCAAAGATTCGCTTGCGCTTGTTTTGCCAGGTCGTGCCGCCTCGGCCCGAGCTGCCCTGTTTCTGCCGGTAACCCGACCACCCTCGCTGCGGGCTCGAAGGGCAATGCCCCGCATGTGGCTCTTTGCACTTAGGGCACCACTTGCGTGCCTTAGCGACCACCACCCACCACATCATCTGCAATCAATGGGCCATAAAACGGTAACAACTCAAGGCTGAAGACATCGCTGTGGCTCGAGCTCGCGGGGTGCATGTTCTCCTTATTGCAATTCACTACGCGGCGGTCGTTGCCGGTGTAACCGGTGGCACCCATCTCACCCCAGGGGCGAGCGTTTGACGTGGGTAGCCACTTGCTCCAGCGCACCGGTTTATCGCTGGGGCTGTGCCACACCACCAGCCGTTTAAGGGATGGCGCCATGACAGCATCTTTGCGCAGCGCCGGGTTAATGTACGTCGCCTCGACCTGCTCTCTGCACGCCAGCTGTGCCAGCGCTAAATGAATGATGGCGCAACCATTGGAATGGCCCACCACTAATGGGCGCTGGCCAGCAGCCAGTGCCGTGCGCAGGCTCTCGGCCAGGCGCGTGGCAATGCCGCGATTATTGAGTCGCGCACCCAACATATGCACACGACCGTAATTCAAAACAATATAAGGCGCACCCAACTGCGATAGAAAAGGGCGCAACTTGCCCACCGTCGCCCGGCCACCGTGCCTGGCGTTAATACCATGGACCAGCATCACCAGCGGCGGCTTATCCACCGTTGCGAATCTGCCATAGCTTAGCGCGCTGTAATTCCTGCTCGCGACTGTCGTGCGCTTGCGCTGCCAGCTCATCAATACGCAAGCGGCGACGCTGTAGCACCGCGCCATAGACGGCCAGCAACAGGCCCGACACCATGCAAAATGCAGACACCAGGGTGTGATGCTCGGCCAACCAGACAAAGACACCACCGCCCACGGCAAAGAAACTACCCAACACCGTTAGGCGACGGCAGATATCCGTCAGCACGGCCTCAACAAACTGCCCCAGCGCGGCCATCAACTGTCTGCCGCCCCATAGCGCAAATTATCCGCCATACGGCGCATCCAGCCCTTGCCTGCATCCGACCAATTACGCCGATACGTTAAGAACTCAATGCGCTCCGCCGTCAGCAACATAATGACATCGGCCTCGCTGCGCGACTCCAGCGCACCCAGCGTCAGCGGCCCGACACGGCCATCAGCGGTTACACCAACAGCGCGCTGCAGACGACGAATCGCCCGACCCGGCCCTGCATTCACCGCAAAATCTAAGAGCTGATAGGCCACACCGTCGCGATAGCGCCCCAAACACAGGGGCCGCACATAATCGCGCTGATAAATCGCCACCGCATCGCCCAGGCTCAAGGCCGCAATATCAATAGTGGGATAAGCCTTGGCGCTAATGCCAAATTTCGTGCCCCTCAGCTCGCCCTGGCCAATAGCCACGCCAGTCCAATTACCCGGGTCTAGCCGGTTGAGCGACAAACCGCCCTCGGCATCAAGAATGCGCAGCAACCAGCCCTCAATCACCTCGTCACTGTGAGCGCGCATATAATCTCCGGGCATAAAAAAACCCGCAAGAAGCGGGTTTTAGATGTAAGAATGGCGAAAATCAGTCGTTTAATGGACTGAGCGCCAGCATGGGAAATACTAGGGCAAAGTGTCGTACTGCGTCAAGCGGTTTATTTAAACCTGTCATTAACCAACCCTGTCGCCGAGGCCACACGCTTGACCTGTTTATTCACCGCAGGGCTGGTTGCTCTAAAGTCTGTGGCTGTCTTGATTATGAATGCTCAACTCTAAAAACCGGCCAAACATACTGTAAAACCTTCTTCCGGCGCGCGCCCGTGGTTCATGGTCTTTTTTTAGAGGCCATGGGCCAAAAGGTTTGCGACGGTCATACTCAAAAATCCAGCCCTCGAACGAAAAGACGACCTGGAAAGAAATATGAATGAGCCCGCTCATTTATTCACTCCGTAGGGTTGGGTAAAACCGCATTGCTTACCACGCGGCTACCTAACTCTTTGTTATGTTGCTAAATCCAGCTCCCAGAAAGGGTCATAGTCAGCGGCCTCTAAATCTTTTTCAGAGTCACAAATCTCACACCTGTAATACTGTATTTGTTCACAGCCAAATTCATGGTCAAAGCTGTCATCCTGCAACTCCCAATCATGGTCATATTCCCCACCGCCTACATAGCAAGGGTGAGAAGGCAACGTAACAACAGTTTGTAAATCTGACTTCATTCCGCTTTGCTCCATTCGCAGTTAAACCACAATCAATCACTCCGTAGGGTTGGCCATAATTGTGAGGATTTCGTGTCCTTGCCGGATTAAGAGCTGCTTGTGCGCGGCGCTTGACACGGGTATAGGTACAAAATCAATGCCAGCGCGCTTTAGCTCATCCACAGCCATTAGGTTTTTCCGCATTTCTACCGGGCTACACTTTTCCATCATTCACTCCGTAGGGTTGGGGTAAGTTGTTATATTTTTACCCATGTCACGGCCCCTTTTGGGTGGCTGTACGGGACTGGGGATCCATAGCGGCGGGGGTTACTCAGAACCCACGGATAGCGCCATTTTTTCAGCAAACCTAAGTCGTCTACTTTATGGAAAACCGTGGTCGCTTTGGCCGTTACAAGGTTTGTAAGCTCGCGGCCACACCGCTCTAAAGTTACCTCACCAACAATCAAGCCTGTGCCTTGCTCAATCAAGCCAATGCGGCCGGTGATTTTTGTTGGTTTACCACGCATTTCCCAAACCTTTTCTCCCTTCAAAATCATATCAATCCACGGCTGTCTAACTATCAATGCTCTATTCACTCCAGCATCCATCATCTCCGTGTCGCTCATTTATTCACTCCGTAGGGTTGGGGCTAGCTGAATCATCAAGACGCTTTTGGCCCGCGATTAGCTTTTTATGAGCGACAACAAACTCATCTTCATTTTCTTTATCTTCAAAAGATATTCCCTCGAGCGCCCAGTTGAGGATTATTAAGTCGTCGTGAGTAAGCGTCACTCGGGTTTTTTTCAACGTGCTCACTTATTATTCACTCCGTAGGGTTGGGGTTATTCATTTTTGCTCAAGGCCGTGCACGCCAATCAAATAAGGCCCGGCGTTGCATTTTTTGCAGTACCAGCCGTCGCCGCGCCTCAATAGAAGGTCTTTGCCGCCGCATTTTAAACAGGGCGGGGAGTGCGGGGCTTGAGTGTCAACTTGCCCTGTGCCTCGACAGTGACCGCACTTTGCTTTCATTTATTCACTCCGTAGGGTTGGGGCTAACATCAACTGCAAAAACACCCTCAAGCCGCCCGCACATTCATCACCTCAACCAAGCCCGCCACCGGGCCCAGGGCGCCGGCGATCAGGCCGTCGATGGCGCGCTGTACCACGGCATAACGCTGGCCCCACTTGTAGCGGGGGTCCAGGCAGCGGCGGTCAATGCCAATGGCCCTGGCGATATCCGCCTTGCTGTACAGCTCGCGGCCGTTGCGCTCGCGCTGGCGAGTGTCGGCGAGCAGCATTAGCAGCAGGCGCTCCTCGTTTTCGCTCTCCACATCGGTTGTCACATCGGGCAGGCCCACAGCGTCGAGGGCAGCTATCAGCCAGCCCAATAAAAACAATTCACGCGCCGCCTGGGCATTAGCGTCACCCTCGCCCGGCTCCGTATAGACCCACATCCCCCAGGTGAAAAACTCCTCATCCAAGGCATCGATAACCGCCATCACCTGCCCCGCCATTAAACCGTCGACGATGCGGTAATCGGCATCACCCCGCCCACCGCTGCCGCCACCCTCGCCCCAACCCTGTGCCCGCAAACCCTCGAACACCACCGCCCATGCCTGCCTTGCCGTTCTTAAAATCATCTCACCACCCTTGATTGATTTTACAAACCCACTACCTTTGCACCGCCTTAATCGCGTCATACACACCCAGACCAATCATCCAAAACAGATCGGCGAGCGCGTCTATTAATTTAAAACACCCATTTTCTAGCTTTATCGTCAGCGAGCTTAAATTGTTCATCATGCTTCCCCGTCCGGCCATTTGTGTCATAAAAGCAGTACTAAAACCCCTGGCTGCCCTCGCCCGGTTCCTCTCGTACCGTCAAAACAATAATTAATGCCACTACCGCTATTTGAAATATATTCATGGTCCCGCGCCTCCTGGCGTTATTGTCAAAATATGACTGCTGCCAATGTCTTGCTTACCGCATTTTTTGCCGAAAGGCCTGTACCACATACACGCGCACCAGGGCTTGAAAATGCTCTGGCACCACATCTGCCAAATACGCCCGCCGCTGCTCCTTACTAGCCAGGGCCACACAGCGCTGGGCATATTGGCGAGGGCGCAGCTCTGGTTCATCAGCCAAAACTCAGGTGCTTTTTAAAACGGAATATCATCATCGAAATTATCAAAGCCACCCGGCCCTGGCTGCGCTGCTGGCGCTGGCTGCGCTGCTGGGGCTGGCTGCGCACCCGGCTGCCCGCCTTCTACCTGCCCACCCGCACCACGGCTGTCGAGCATCTGCATCTCGCTGGCGACAACCTCGGTGGTGTAGCGGTCGGCGCCGGTGGCCTTGTCCTGCCATTTGCGAGTGCGCAGCGAACCCTCGATATAAACCTTGCTGCCCTTCTGTAAATACTCACCGGCAATCTCTGCCAGGCGATTGAAGAAAACTACCCGGTGCCACTCGGTGCGCTCCTGGGGCTGGCCGGTTTGCTTGTCCTTCCAGGTCTCACTGGTGGCGATGGTGAGATTGGTCACCGCGCCGCCCGAGGGCATGTAGCGGGTCTCGGGGGCTTGGCCCAGGTTGCCGATTAGAATTACTTTATTGATGCCTCTAGCCATGTTTACCCTCTTTTTTCCCTTGCCTCGCCTGCCCCGCTTTTAAACTCAAACCGGGGCAAGGTAAGTTATTGATTTATATTCATTTGCCCCGCTTGCCCTGCATGCCCCGCCCTGTACGCACACACGGGAATGTTTTTTACTTTAAAAAACCCTATACATGCGCGGGAGAAAAACCCGTGGCAAGCGGGGCATCCGGGGCATTGCTAGTGTTTTCAGGGTCTTAGCTTGCCCCGCCCTTGCCCCAATACCGGGGCAAGCGGGGCAAACAGCGCTGTTTTTATGCGGCATGGCCTAAACCTCCCTCAATAACGGGCGCCGACAGCAACTTGCCCCACTGCACAACACAATCACCCAGCCACTCGCCCTGGGTTTTACCCTTTGGCGACTCCACATCACGCGGCACAAAGAAACGCGCCTTGGCACTGCTGTGGCCGCTTTCGTAATGCACACCCGCCCGGCTGCGCAGCCAGTCGAGGGTTTTCATTAAGCCGGCAAACTTATTAGCACTAATAGCGCGCTCGCCCTGGCCCTTGCACCAGCGCTCGTAAAATTTATACAGGTCTTTATTGCGCACCGGCACAAAGGGCGCGTCGGTTTCGCCCGCCTGCCACTGCAGCGCGAACAGCTCCCAACCGGCCCGGCCAAAGTTAATCAGGCGCTCTTTAGCGGCACTGCGCGGCGGCTTGGTGTGAGGGTTAAAGTCTTTTAAATCCCAGGCCAATAAATAGGCGTAAAAAGCCTCGATACCGCCGTTGGCTATCTCGTGGGCCACCTGTTGCTGCAGCTCGTCGCTGAGCTTCCAACGGGGCCACACCACAAAAAAGCGCCGGTCTTCGTCTTCGATGTACAAAGGCTGTACCTCGTTCGACAAAAACACCGTGTTCATGCAATTGGTTTCTTCCCAACCGGTAACGAATTTCTGCTCAACCCTGAAACTCTCGCCGGTAATCATTTGCTTCACCAGGCCCATGTAGTCGTACTTTTGGCCCCGAGCGAATATCTCTTCAAACACCGCGTAGAGCTTTTGGCTACGCCACACCGTGTATTTATCTTCAAGCTCGTGCTGGCTTACCGTGGCGCTGTACTCGCCATAAATGTGGCGCATCACACCATCGAAAAACAGGCTTTTACCGGCGCCCTGCTTATTGCTGTGCATCAGCACCGCCGTCGCCATTTTCGCCCCCACTTGCTGCAGAGGCAGGGCCAGCCAGCTCATTAGCCAGCGCCAGTCGTCCTTGTCTTCATTACACAGGCTCAACACCAGGCGCTGAATACCCACACAGGCCGTATCGTCGCGCACCGGCCGCAAAGGCAGGCCGCGAAACATATTGATGTAAACCCCATCGCGCCCCTCCTGCTTAGGGTCAAACAACAGGTCGCTATAGTGCAATTCGTGGCGCTGTGGGTGCTTTAGCCAGTCGTCGTAATCATCGGCCAACTGCAGGCGCAAGGCGTTAACGCTGACACGCTCACGGCGCAGCCGATCCCAGACATCGGTGGTGCCCGCCAAATACACAAAGCGTTTTAGGGCGTCTTTTAAACCCCCGCGCCCCTCAGCCTTGGCGGCCGCAATATCGTCGAGCAAATCCAGCTGCTGTTCACTCTTGCGCGCAGGGTTTTTAAGCCACTGATCCCACACGTCGCCCATAAACGACTTCGCCGCTTGCTTGTTTAATAACTGCTTGCGCTCATAATCCCAAACCTTGGCGTCAGGCATTGCCAGGGCGAAGCGTTTAAGGGCGATTTCTAGCGATAAAATCGTCGCCGTACTTTCAGGGGGCGCGGGGGCTTCGCAGGCTTTCTGGGTGGCAGCCTTCAACTGACGCTTAACATCGTCAAGGCCCGCCAGCACATGTAAATCATTCCAGTCAGACCCGCGCTCGCTATCAGCCGCAAACTCAGGCACCACCACCCGGCCACCGCAATGTTGGGCGGCCTTGGTGGCGGCGGTCACACCGGGGTTGCCATCGGTATTGTGGTCATCGTCGGCACAAATCATGTATATGGCATCGGGGTGCTGGGCATACAGAGCCTCAACCACCGGCAAGACATTGCCCGCATCAAAGGCCACTGCCACCGTCCAGCCCGTGGCCTGGCGAATACTCGCCGCAGTGGCGTAACCCTCCGCCACAGCCAGAGGGGCGCGGGGAGTAATGTCACCCAACAAGTGATAACTGCCACGCTTTTGCGAGCCCGTTAAAAACTTTTTGCTGCCGTCGGCCTGTATAAACTGCAGGCCAACCAGGGCACGGTCGGCGTCACGCACCGGCACCACCATGGCGCCGCGGCTAAACTTCACGCCCCAGGCGCGTACCTGCTTACGGCCTAAATACTCACTCTGCCCGGCTTCACTCAGGCCGGCCCAAATCTTGGCACTGCGCTCAATACAGCTCGCCACCTTGGCGGCCTGAACCTCATCGGCTTTGGCTTGCTCGGCCTCGCGGTTTTTCAGGCGCTCGGCACGTTCGCCCATTAGTCGCAACCTGTCGTCGGGGCTCAACTCGGTTTTGGCGGGCTGCCAGCCCCCGGCCTTTGCCTGGGCAATTAAAGTGCCTATGGTCACACCGCCCGTGGCCTTAACAGAGCGCCAGGTGGCTTTGGCATCGGCGGCCTTGTAGCTTTGCCCGCCCTCGCTCCACTGGTCGAAGGCACCGAAGGCATCCTCACCAAATTCAGCTTTTAGGGCCATGGCCATGGTTGCCCACTCATCGCGAGGCAGGTCGGGGCTGACAAAACTCAGCGCCGCATCGGCATCGGCCAGGGTAAATTCGTAGTCGTTCATGCCACACACCCCAAAAATACAGCGTCGTCTCTATCTTCAAGGCGCTCACACGCCGCGCAATACCAATGGCTCACACACCACAGGCCCGCCTCGGTACGCTTATAAATAGGTGCCATTACATATTCGTAGACCTCATCGGGGCTGGAGCACCCAGGGCATAGCTTTTGCTGCTGCCCCAGAACAAGCTCCTGCTCTTGCGGCGTGGCCACACGCACTGCACCCGGCACATCAGCCACACAGCCACACGCCGCGCAGTACCAACAACTAATAGGCCAGGGCTTAACACCTGCCACCGGGTTTAAAATCGCCACCATTTTTGCTGGGCACTGCTCACACGGGCGCAGTTTTTTGGCGCTACTATCACTCATCACCAAAATCCTCCATCGCTGTAAACCACGGCCCGGCACGAAAGGCCGCGCACTGTATTTCTGTCCAGGCCAAACCCATGCGGCGCAGGCGCAGGCAGTCGCGCCAACTCATACCGCTGTCTGCAATAAGTCACACACCACCTGGGCACGGAAAAAATCGTGCTGCGCCTCAAGGGTGTGCATGGCGGCCAGCATAGTGCCGGGCAGGGCCAATAGCGTTGCCGCTTGAAAACTCTTCGCGGGCGCTGGCTCAAGGGCTGGGGCGCGTGGTGGCGTATCGTGAAAATCAGTCATGTAGCACCTTTTGTATTATTCGTACCTGAATTCAGCGTTGTTAAAACAGCAGCCTTGCGCAATTACCCCTCTTATTTTTCAGCGGGCGGGGCTTCCATTGCTGGGTGCGTTTGCGTACCGGGCACACACCAGCCAGCCATTGCGCATTCATCCCCCGGGGCTGCACCGGGGCCAAGGAGGCCCGCCCCCGTTTATTCATTGCGTTTACTTATTGCCCGGTGGCGCCAACGTGGTCCACACCACCAGGGGCAGGCCCCAGTGCAAGGCGTCGGCCTGCAAGCGCCGAGCAAAACGTTCGTCGCCGGGCTTTCTTAAAATCAACAACACCGCCGGGGTGCGCCCGGTCATGCGGCCATAATGCAAAGCCTGGCCCATGGCCTCGGCCCACTTAGGGGCAAAATCAACCTCAACCGCATAGCGCGGCAACAGGCAGTCGACCCGCGTGCGGTCGGTCAGCACCTTTTCATTCACGCCACCCCGGGCGGCGCACCAGGGCTCCGCATAGTCGGACTCAAGCGCCTGGGCCTGCCCGGAATACGCCAGGGCAACACCCAGGCCCACCGCAATAGCGACCCACATTGCTACCGCCGACAGGGCCACCAACAAAACACCCATACGCTGATAATTATTATTTTTAATGACCGGGCTCATATCACTACCTCATTAATTAATGTGAAGGGAAGCGTAACCGGGGAATTTTCCCCCTGGCACAAAGTATTGCTTTGACTATGCTGGGAGGCATGAATTTTATAAAGGGTCATCACGCAGCAGCACCGTCAGGCACGGGGTATAGGTCTGGGCGCAACTCGTGCAAAGCTATTGCGCCACTGCTCAAGTCTGCGATTGCCACGCAGTGCTCAGACGGCACCTGTCGTCCCAGGCGGAACCACTGGCAAACAGTCATAGGACCAAGACCTAAGCCGTCTGCCAGCGCCTTTTGGGTAAGAAAAATAGCGCTTATCCGCAGCTTCAAGGCCTGCTGCTGCTCATCACTTAGTTTTTGTTTTTTCTTCATGTTTGCAAATATAAACATTATTAAAGAAATCCGCAAACAATTTGTTTGTAGTTTATCGTGAAATCACAGGCTAAGATTTATGTTTATAAACAAAAGTGGCCACCAACTATGCGGGAGCATTCAGGGGACAGGCTGAGACGACTGGCCACAGAACAACGTCTGCGCCCTGCCGATCTCGCCAGAGAGCTGGAAGAATCATCACAAAATATTAATGCCTGGCTGAACCGTGGCGTGCCTCAGGGCAAAATGGGCAAGGTCGCCACGCTGCTTAAATGTAGTGAGGGGGAACTGCGCACCGGCATAAAAGAGGACGTCGCCACGAGCGACCCAGAACCACAAAGTGCCATCGACCAAGAACTGGCCCTTGCTGTGCAAGACCTTAACCCCAAAGAACTTGAGCTAATTATTAACCTCGCAAAAGGTATTATCTTGGCTCGCGACGACTAAAGCGCCAGCACACGCTGCGCTTTTAGCGCCCGCACATGAACCAGCAGATGAGCTTTTTCAGCGTCACTCAAATCTAAGCGCACCAATCCATCAGGCAACACCAGCAACCGCTCGTCGCCCTCCAATACCCCACAGGTGCAAGCCCCTGTAAAATCCGTTTTTTTATTCTCGTCGCGTAAAATCCTTTTACTGTCACGCTGACTCGATACATCCATTTACTCAACCCTCCTTATAATCGTTCTAACAGCCGGATTATTTATAACAACCCTATTAAATGCACGTCAATAGCACCCGCAATATTTGCCTCATTACCACCCCAAACTCGCACATAGTGCGGATTTGCACCTTGGCGCACACCGGCTAATGGCCGCAGGGCAACGTTTAGCCCGCGCAAGGAAAGCCAAAGACATGACTCAGGAGGAGCTCGCCGAACGCTGCGGCATTGCCCTTAACCGCCTGTCGCGCATAGAGCGCAACCTTGCAAGCCCCCGCGTACCCGAGATATCCACCCTCTGTGACACCCTCGACATCAGTGCCGACTGGTGGCTGCGCGAAACCCACAGCCCGCACGCCCGCCTACACCAAGAAATAGACACCCTCAGCAAATCACAAGCCACCGTGCTGTGCGTGATGTTTGATTTTATACTCCACGACCGCCACGAACAGGCCCACAACAGCGCCAGCCACCCGGCACGGCGGACAAGCGACAAAACAGAAACGCCCGGCACAAAAAAAGGGCCGAAGCCCCTTTAGTTAACAGCCCCACCGGCCATCACAGCACAGTGCAATCACCGGCAATAGTGCAGCGCGCCTTAACTGACTCTATAGCAAAACCACCAAAACTATTTTTCGCCCTGTAGCGCATCACCACCATCAAATGGTCGCCGTTGTCGTTATATCCGGTTTGAATATGCTCGTAGCTGTCCGGGTCTTTTAAGTTCTTTTTAACATAGCGCTCGACCGACTTATGCGCCCCTGACCAGCTGCTGAACTGGCCCTGAATTTGCTCGTAGCGCACCAACTGGCCCTCGTAATAAACCACCTTGGCAGAGTACGCTGTATTGCCGGGGCTCAATGTTACTAGCTCACGATAAGCCTCGAGATTCTTAGCCACCTCTGCCGCTGGTATCGCTTTTAGTTCTGCCACCAGCTCAGCCTCGCGGGCCTGCTTTTGCTCGGCCGTTAGCACCACTGGCCCGGCCGGCGCTTTATTACTGGGCGGGGCCGTGATGGCACCGACAACACCCACACCAATCAGCACCACTACCAACCAGGTAAACATTGAGGTTTTCTTTTTTGGCGGCGCGCCGCACTCGGGGCAAGCTGTCGCCTTTTTTGAGATTTTCGCACCGCAATCCTTACATTTTATCAAAGCCATTTGCGCCTCACTCGCCATCGTCCATTAATGATCAAAAACATCATGCCATACAGCAAGTAAACATTTTGTTTGACTTGTGCTTGAATTATGTTTACTTTTATAAACATGAACATTCAGCTGCACACCAAAAGCCTGCTCACCCCACGCGAAGAAAGCGTCTTTCAGCTACTGCTCGAAGGCAAGCTAATTAAAGACATCGCCCGCTGCCTGGGCATGACACCCAAGAGCACCTATCGCCACGTTGAGCACGGCAAAAACAAACTACACGCCGAAACCCTGCCCCACGCCGTAAGCCTGTTATGGGCGCAGGGCCACGTCAAAACCATTGCCAGCCTGTTTTTGGGCCTGTGCCTGTGGCTACCCCTGGCCGACAATTTTAGCGCCGAAAATACCGCCATCGCCCGCCGGGGGGCCGGGGGTAAAACCCGTCGCAGCGGGCGCACCGGGCGCAGCAAAACCGAACAAGGCCTTTTCATCATCGACCCCGACAGCGGCCAGCTGCATTGGCCCGAGGGACACGTCAGCAGGGAGCAAATAGCATGAGCAACGTCACCATTCACCCCGCCACCGCAGGCAATATCGTACTGCTGGGGCTGCTAGAAGAGAGCACCGCCAGCACCGCCACCATACAACCGGGCCAGCGCTATGCGGCGCTGGTACCCAACAAGCCCATACCATCGGCCACCTGGCTGCGGGCGATAGGTAAGCGGGTGCTGGGCAATAGCAAATGAGCGAAATAACCGCCCGACGAGAAGTAACGACCTACGTCTGCCAGCTGACGTACCACGCAGCACCTATCTACCTGAAATTTAAGCCTTACGCGGCAGCAAAAAACATCGACGACGCCGACCACTTCGTCACAGAGAGCCAAGCACTCCAGGCCTATTTAGATTGCTGGAGACACCCCGAAGACTACCTACCCATGATTCGCGAAAAGAACGTCATCGCAATCCAGGCCGGCCAACTGAGGTTATTTTAAAAGTGAATACCGAACAGGACCACATCGCAACCGGCAGCAAACCGGCGCAGGCACCACAAGGCTCTACCGCCGAAACCGGTAAAGCCGAAAAACGCCCAATGAAAAACACCGAAGGCACCGACAGCAGCTTTATTGCCAGCCTTGGGCTTACCCATTTAACCCCGCAAGCCAGTTAGACCCAAGCCAACCAAAAGGAAAGCACCATGACCACAAGACCCTTTTTTGAAACCCTGCGCGACATCGAGTACGGCCATTTAATCGACGAACTCGCCGAAAAACAAAAAGAGGTTATTGACGCCGCCATTGCCACCGGTAAAAAAGGCTCGATAACCCTCAGTATTACCTACACGCCCGAAGGACAAGACCAAATCACCGTGGCCGCGGACCTAAAACACAAAACGCCAGAGCACCCACGGGGCAAAACAATCTTTTTTGTTGCATCAGACAACAGCCTTAGCCGTAGCGACCCCCGGCAAATGGACATCGACAGCCTTCGCACCGTTAGCCCCAACAACCAACCCACCAAGGAACTGAGCAATGGATAGTCTTGAAGTAACGTCTAGTAGCTGGGCAACCGACATTATCGCCACAGCAAAGGCCACACAAGCAGTGCACTCCGTGCATAACGATGGGCAAACGCTTATTGTTGCGCACAGTAAAGACCAGAAGATCTCAGAATTCGATCTCGAGCAATACGCCGATAAGCCCGCCCGTATCCGTGAAAACATCACCTTGTGCGAAATCGAATCTTTTGTTGATTACTACCAGCGCTTTGCCGATGACAAATCGATCATTAAGGCCAATCTCGCCAGCCGAAAATTTACCGCTATTTTTGACTACCACAGCCCTGGTCAACCGGCATGGCAGGCACACACTTGCTCGCTTGTATGCAAAACCAGCACCGAATGGGACACATGGGAGGCCACTGACGGTCGTCAGTTTAATCAAATCGAATTTGCCGAGTTCATCGAAAGAAACAGCATTGATATTGTCGACCCAGCCGCCAGCGTTATGCTAGAAATCGCCATGACACTACAGGCCAACAAAAAAGTTAAGTTTAACAGCGGCGTGCGCCTCGACAACGGCCAGGTACAACTCGGGTATCACGAAGTTGTCGAAGGGTCGGCGGGCAAAAAAGGCGATCTCAAAATACCCGATAAATTCAAACTGGCCCTTCGCGTATTCCAGGGCGGTGAAAAATACAGCGTCGAATGCCATCTGCGTTACCGAATTAACGACGGCACCCTGATTTTTTTCTACCAAATAATTCGCCCCGAGCGCCTGCTTGAAGATGCCTTTGAGCTGGTAAAAAAGCAAGTGTCGACAGGCTGCCCCGGTGCCACGGTTTTTGTGGTCGGGTAAGCAAGGCAGTACACACCGAGGATCAAGCCCCGTCACTGGGGCTTTTTGGGTGAAAGCAACAGCAACGCACACCCTTTATGCCATGAGCACTTAAAATGCCATCACCCTTTCTAACAAAACCCGAACTGCTCAAACTCACCGGCACCGACAACGCCCTCGAGCAGCTGCGCATTTTAAAGGACTACGGGCTTATGCCCTTTGCACCCAAGGGCAAGCCCATTATTTACAGAGAGGCAGTCATCGCGGTACAACAGGCACCCAACACAGCAACCACTATCAACCTGGGCGCGCTGGACTAACCGCAAAACCAACTTAAGAGGAGTTGTTTGTTATGAAGATCACTGGTTACGTGACTTATGACGTGCGTGTTAACTGCCCACATTGCGACAAAACTTTGCACTTAAATCAATATCCATACGACAACGATCAAACAGAATACTCTCCGGCAGAAGACGAGCTCGGGCTTGCTCTTTTCGGCCGAACAAGCGAACCGGCAAAATGGAGCGGTCTCAACATTGAATACGACTGCTGCGCTTGCAATAAAACCTTCTGCCTTGGCTCACTCGAAACTTGATACATAACAGCTAACCACACAGAACCAAAGGCCCACCATGCCCCGTAAACGCACCAAAGACGACCATCTACCAAACCGCGTCTATCGCACCAAATCGGGCAGCTATCAATACCACCCTCGCGGTGGCGGCTCCATCAAACTTGGCGGCAAAAAAGCCACCATGACCGACATCGAAACCGCCTACAAACGCATCACCCAGCGTGAAAACCCCAACTCCCTGCATTACCTCATCGACATTTATAAAAAAACCGAAAGCTGGGACCGCCTCTCGCCTGTTACCCAGGCCGACTATGAACAAAGCGAAAAAATACTGGTTAAAGTCTTCGGCGCAGCCAACATGACCAGTATCACCCAGCCCCACGTCAGGCAATTTATGGACAAACGCGGCCAGCAATCACGCACCCGCGCCAATCGCGAGCTCGCCTACCTCTCCAATATCTGCGCCGCAGCATTTGAACGCGGCTTAATGCCCGCGAACCCCTGTAAAGGCATCAAGAAATTTCACGAAGCCGCCCGCGACTATTACGTGCCCGACGCACACTACCAGGCCATGCTCGAAAGCTCGCCGCTGGTGCTGCAAGTTGCAATGGAAATAAGCTACTGCACAGGCCTGCGCGTAACCGACGTACTAGAAATGAAATGGGAACAAATAAAGGAAGGGATCGACGTAGAGCTTAGCAAAACAGGCGTCAAAATGACCAAAGAACTCAGCCCACGCCTTAACGCGGCACTCACAGCAGCCAAGCAGCTGCCTGGCCTGTGGTCATCCTACGTCGTCCACAACCAGAAAGGCCAAAAATACACTCGTTCAGGCTTCAACAGCACATGGAAGCGCTACCGCGCCAAACTACCCGAAGGGCAAGGCTTTCAATTCCGTGATATTCGGAAAAAATCGATCTCAGACTGGCAAGGCGAAACCAAAGCATTCAGCGGCCACAAGACCGACCAGATGGCCGCCCGCTACAAAATAAAGCCCATTAAAAGCCCCAGCCATTAAACCACTGTATATTAGCGTTTTGTTAGCGTTATATTAGCGATTGGGGTTTTCAGGGGGTACAAAAGCCGCTAAGCCTTTGATTTATATGGGGTGGCTGACGGGGATTGAACCCGCGACCACAGGAATCACAATCCTGGGCTCTACCAACTGAGCTACAGCCACCATTAAACTGATGTGCCGAAGTTTTAAATTCTCAACTCCGAACAAGCATTTCGATACTGTTCTTTCTGCCTGTAGCGAGCAGAAGACATTGTTCGTTCTACGTCCAAGGGGTAAAACACCCCTGACTACCGGCATGACACCCTTTGCATGGTGCGCCCGGCAGGATTCGAACCTGCGACCCACGGCTTAGAAGGCCGTTGCTCTATCCAGCTGAGCTACGGGCGCATAACACTACCATAACATGGCAAAATCACCGCCAGGCACTGGATTCACAGCCTCCGAGTCAGCAAGTAATAAATGGTCGGGAAAGAGGGATTCGAACCCCCGACATCCTGCTCCCAAAGCAGGCGCGCTACCAGACTGCGCTATTTCCCGATTAACTGGCTTCGTCAGAAGGCGCGCATAATACCCGCCAGCCTTCACCCGGTCAATCAATCCACTGATATTATCGCTCGAATAGTTCAGAAAATGGCGCTAACGTGTGTTCTCTATTCTTCTCATTGCCCGCCGGGCATGACAAAATAGCAGTCTGCTTTTACCAACCTAATATTGACCCCACTCACAGGAAGACCGGAACTCCATGCCTAGCATCCTTCTCGATGGTAAATCACTCGCCCAGCAAAGCGAAGCCGACATCAGCCAGCGCGTCACCGCACTCAAAGCGCGCAACAATGGGCAGGCACCTATTCTGGCCACCATCTTGGTCGGCGGCGATCCCGCTTCCGCCACCTATGTACGGATGAAGCAAAATGCCTGCAAGCGTGTCGGCATGGAGTCGATGGCCATAGAGCTGGACGAGGCAACCACCACTGAAGAACTGCTGGCAAAAATCACCGAGCTCAACGACAACCCCAACTGCCACGGCATCCTACTCCAGCACCCGGTACCGCCACAGATTGATGAACGCCTCTGCTTCGACCATATCGCCCTGAAAAAAGATGTCGATGGCGTCACCTGCCAGGGCTTCGGACGCATGGCCATGTCCGAGCCCGCTTTCGGCTCCGCCACGCCCCAGGGCATCATGCGACTACTCGCCGCTTACGATATCCCCCTGTCAGGTAAAGATGCCGTAGTGATAGGCCGCAGCCCCATTCTCGGTAAGCCAATGGCGCTGATGCTTTTGAATGAAAATGCCACGGTGACGATGTGCCACTCCCGCACCCAAAACCTGGCCGACATTGTTCGCCGTGCCGATATTGTTGTCGGTGCCGTGGGCAAGCCCGAATTTATTAACAGCGACTGGATTAAAGATGGTGCGGTAGTAGTTGATGCCGGCTTCCACCCCGGCGGTGTTGGCGACATCGATCTCAAGGGCCTCGATGAGCGCAGCAGCGCCTATACACCCGTACCCGGTGGCGTTGGGCCAATGACGATTAACACGCTGATTCTACAGACACTTGAAGCTGCCGAGGCGCAGTAAAAACTACGCCCCAGCAGCCCCGTGTCATCGGCACCCGCTTTTGCCACGAATAAACTACGATAGACGCTGACTGCCAAGTCGATGCAGTCATGGAGTTCAGCCCTTGTTCAGCTACGTTGATTCTAAAATTCGCCAGCAGCTCGTCGACAAACACCAGCTGGTCGACCTCGATCGCAACGGCGTGGAAATTATTAACGGCGATGGTCAGCCCTATATCTCCCTGCTGGGTCCGGTCACTATCCCCCGCATCATTGCCGGCCAGGAAGTACCCCTTGAATGGTACCCCTTTGTTCGCCGCGTTGAACTCGCCCATGTGCAGGCCTCGGCCAATGATGTCGAGGGCGGTGGTGACGAGGCTCTGCGCGAACTACTGCAAACCAATATGTCGGTCAATTCGGTATTCGCCCTGCCCGGCCTTCGCGACGAGAACAACCCTTTGGTGCGTGTGCACTCCTGTTGCTTAACCGGCGATATTTTCGGCTCTCAACGCTGCGATTGCGGGCCGCAATTAACAGCGGCCTTCGAGCAAATGCTGACCGAAGGCAACGGAGCTGTGGTCTATATGTCGGGCCACGAGGGTCGAGGCATCGGCCTCTGGGCAAAAGCCATTACCTACCTCTTACAAGACGATGGACAAGATACCTTTGAGGCCAATGTCAGCCTCGGACTACCGGAGGATTCTCGCGACTTCACCGATGCCGCCGTGGTACTGCGCTATTTACTGTCCCAGCGACCCATACGCCTGCTTTCCAACAACCCCCACAAACGTGCACACTTGGAGCAAGGTGGGCAAAAAATCTCTGCGGCCGTCCCGCTGGTCTCGGGTATTTGTGAGCACAACGTGCGCTATCTGCGCTCGAAGCGAAAAAAGGGCCATGACTTACCCGACGAAATGTAAGCCCCCTGCCAATGTACGATAAAGCCGGTCAAATTGACGACCTTCGGCAACGGCTTGTCGCTCATCGTGGTTACCAAAAAAAATACCCCGAAAACACCCTGTTGGCCTATCAACAGGCCATTAAGGCCGGTGCCCTCTCGATAGAAACAGACATCCAACTGAGTGCAGACAAACAGCCCCTGCTCTACCACGACCCCACATTGCAGCGGGTTAGCGGTTGTAGGGGCCGAGTCGAGCACTTAAGCTTGGCACAATTAATTCAGACACCGGCCTTTGAACCGCGGCGGCTTGGCTCGACCTATAGCACGCAATGTATCACTCCCCTCAAAGACCTGGTCGAACTGCTCAAAGCCCACCCCCAGGTCACGGCCTATATTGAAATCAAAAAAGAAGCCATTAAGTTTGCCGGCGCCAGTGCAACCTATGCCAGTGTTAGTACGTGTCTGGCAGCCGTCGCCAGCCAGTGCGTTATTATCAGCTTTGATCAGGACTTTATGGCCTTTGTACGGGCACAGGGTTGGGCCCGTTGCGGGGTAGTTATCAAGTACTGGAAAGACCTGCGCTCGAGTAAAGTAAAGGCTATCCAGGCCGACACGGTGTTTATACACTATCGAAAAATACCCGCGACAGCCGAGCTCAAGAAACTAAGTTTTGAACTCGTAGTCTACGAAATAGCCGATCCAGTTGTGGTACGGAAGTGGCTAACCAGAGGGGTGGCTAAGGTCGAAAGTTTCGACATCGGCGGCCTTATTAACCTCGGGAATCCGTAGCGCTGGCACTTTGGCTGTCTTCCTGTAGCCAGCGCTGGATACTATCCAGCTGTGGTTCAAGCGCCTGTGGTCGCAACACAAATACGGTAGCAATTGACAGGCCCACAAGTAGTACCGCAACTATCGCAGCAATGGGCAACCAGGGAGCCGATGTTTTGGCCACCCGCTTGCCCGAATTAATCAGGGCATCACCCAGGTCACTTTCAGAAATACGGGGCATTTCGACCCGCTCCCTTACAAGCTCGGCCTCGGCTGGGCTCTCCAGTTCCCGCTCTCCCCCTTTTGCTACAGTGGCAGTATTATGCCTAGCCTCCTCGCGCGAGGTATCGACAAGCTCAGAGGCCGGACTTCCCCTGCGAAGTTCACCATGACCGCGCCCCGAGGGCAGTATCACCTGATCACGTATACTGCGGTCAGTATCCGCAGCCGGTGCAAAGCGGTTTACCCCATTGAACGCATCGCCAACCGGCTCCACCGGCATCGGAGGCTCTCGATCTGCCTGGGGCTTTACCTCGACATTGTGACTTGCAACAACTTCGTCAACCACGGGTGTAAGCTCAACGGCAGCCGGGACCACTGCCGGCTCATCGATGAAGGGAGTTTCCGGTCTACTGCCCTGTGCCGCTGCTGGAATATTCGGCACCCATTCGTCAAATTCATCCACCACATCAAAATTGATATCAAGCACAGTATCCGCAAAGGCCAGCTGCTCTTGCTGTAGCTCGCTAATAACGACTCTAATATCCTCCACCCCCAGCTTGTGACTGGCTTCGACACCACCATGTAAAAAAAGCCGACTGCAGACCTGATTAATGCGACGGGGAATACCGGCACTGAAGCGATAAACGACGGGATAGATGGCATTGCTAATGGCCGGATCGCCCTGCCAACCCACCTGTTCCAGGCGGTGGATAATATAGGCCTTGGTTTCATCCTCCTTTAACTGCTCGAGGTGACAGGCTGCCACCAGGCGCTGATGTACCTGCTCCATGCCGGGCCCCTGTACCAGGGCGCGCAACTCTTCCTGACCAAGGAGGAAAATCTGCAGTAGGGGTTGGTTATTCAACTGTAAATTGGTCAATAAACGCAGTTCTTCGAGGGCCGATGCCGATAAATCCTGGGCCTCGTCAATAATTAACAGGGCGCGGCGACCATCGCTGTGGTGGGACATCAACAACTTGTCTAAACGCTGCAAGATAGTCGCTTTATCGAGTGTTTCCGTCTGTAGCCCAAAGGCGTGAGCCACCATGCGCAGCAGGTCGGAGGCCTCGAGCTGGGTACTGACTAGTTTTGCCACTTTCGCCCCAGTGGACGACAGCGTATCCACCAAATCATTAACCAGCGTTGACTTGCCGGTGCCCGGCCTGCCGGTAACCATCACAAAACCCTCGGCACGCTCAAAGGCGTACTGCATATAGGCCTTGGCCTTGGCATAGCTCTGATGATTGAAGCAAAAGCGGTGGTCCGGACTGAGGCGAAAGGGCTCGGCCTTAAGGTGGTAAAAATGTTCGTACATTATATTGTTTCGTCCCTGCAAACCGGCTGTCGACAGCCTAATAAATAATTCAAGGTCGCTGACCCTCAGCACTCACAAGGTGTGACCCTAGCACTAGCGGACCTTGTTTTCTGCGATAAAGCGTTCAATTGTTAGCCGGTTCTCGACATTTTTCGCCACTTTTCGCGCATTGATGGGTGAAATAAAGGCCTTATGAAAAAGGTGGGGAAGCAGCAGATGGAAAGGCATGCGTAAATAGTGTGAACGGATATACAACAGCCACTGGGCCAAGGCAGAGAATTTATCGACGCACATGGGGTGGTCGGGCAGCAGCGCCCGCTCAAAGAGCTTATCCATACAAAAAGCCAGTGGCCCCTTCGGCCGACCACTCTGAGCCGCTTGCGTCATTATCGATGCGGGTACCGGTGTGTCCAGAAAGCGCTGACAAAAACGCAGCGCATAGTAGAGCGGTCGCGATAAATCAATTGTAACGCCGCGTGCCACCAGTCGCGCCCAAAACTTATCATCTTTGGAAAAGTGGCGCAGCAGGGTGTCGAGATCCACTAAATCACGCGCCCCATGCTTGAACTCATCATCGTGAAATAAGTGTGTAGCACTGTGCAACACCATGTCCTCTGGACATAGCACATGGGCATGGGGGTAGGTATCGATGGGCTGGGCCATCGCAAAGAGTTGCTCCGAACTGGGCTTTAAACGAGCGGTTTGCGGCAAAATAGCGTGGTGAAGGTCGAGCAGGGTATGACGCTTTAGATGCTGTAGAGGGGGCAGCTCGTGCATCCACTTGCGGTAGTACTTGTCATCATAGGCATCCGTCGAGGCAATCCAGGCCTGAACCTTGAGGAGCTTTTCTGCCTCGTCGAGGCGATCTCGTGTAATTAATAAGTCGATATCGCTAAATACTCGCCCCGCTGCAGCGGGAAGACCCGCCAGCACATAGGCCGCACCCTTTAGCACCACCACTGGAGTTTCGAGTTTAGCCAGAATACCCAGCAAGTTAGCCAGCTCAAAATTCACCATCGCGCTATGGCGACGCGCCACCCTACGTGCGCTGAGCAAGTGGGGCCGCACCGGTAAGGGCACGGCATCGAACAGCTGATGTTCGGCAACCAGTTCATACACCCGGCCCAATAAATCGGCATTGCGGGCCTGGCGAATGAACACATCCCAGCTAGCCAAGTCTAAGTCCGCCATTTGTCGCGGCCTGGCCAGTACAGCAAACAACAGCCTTGTCTGTTTATCCATCGGCAATACCCGCATTGCCGTCAAGAGCAGTCTCGAGCTCTGTCTCTTGAGCACAGGCATCAATCAACTGTTCAAGTTCGCCAATCACATCATCAAGGTCGGAGTAACTCAGGTCGTAGCAATCACAGTTATCGAGTACCTGTTTGAGGGCGTGAAAGCCGAGCTCTCCGAGTACATTAAAGTTAAAGGATTGGTCCGCCAGTTCCATAAAAGAGGCCGCCTTTTGCCGTGGTGTAATCGTCGTCGCTGCACCCGGCATGTATTTAGGGAAAATAAGCAGGCGGGAAATAGCAGTTTCACGACTCCGCAGCACGCTGTCCACAGGTGCGGCCATATGAGCCACCGTGCCCTTGGCCGTATCGTGGGCTACAGGCCCCATTACCTGCTCGGGCGCAAAGTCGCGAATCACAGCAATGGATTCATTCTTCAGACTCACCGGGCGCGGCAGTGCTACCACCTCTCCCGGCCGCTCGAGAGATACTAGTGCCAGCTCATCGGTCAGCAAACGCCAACCCCGCGCCACCAGGCCGGCGCACAAGGTGCTTTTACCCGAGCCCGGTGGCGCGGGCATAATCAAGGCCAAGCCACCTCTTTCGACCACGGCAGCATGAACAATCAAATATTGATGATTCTGGGCCGAGACACACCAGTTGAGCCCCCATTCAAACATCGCAAAGCTCTGCTCAAGGGGTAGGGGCTTAAAGGGCGTGCGCCCATCCTGGGTGAATTTGACCTGGGGACGCAACCAGCGCCGTAGGCCGAAAGGTTTATCCAGCCGGACATGGAAGTCGGCAAAGGACTGAGCGGATAACGGGTAGGTGCCGTACATCAGGCGAATATCGGCTGCGAGTTTATCGAGGCTAGACTGTAGGTTTACCGTAAAGGGTCCAACTTCAAAGCGCAGACCGGAATCTGCAATAAGGCTTTGCAGAGCCTCTTCAGAATAATCGGCAATAATCACGGAAGTGACTTTTCGATAAGGCCGAGTTGCTCGAAATCAATTAAGAGCTTGTTCCTAAGAGTTGCAACAGCCTTTTCCACCGGCTCTTCACCGGGAAAGAGCTTCCTGAAAATAGCCTCCTCACTAAGAGGCGCGACTTGTAATAGCTCAAGTACTGCCGCCCCCACGGGGCTAAGCAAATGACTATCACCGGATGTCGATTGATAAGCCACCACAGCCTCTTCACCAGACCAAGCGGCAAAGAGCAAGGGATTAGCTGGATTTACCAGCCAAGTTGAAGCAGTCGACATCTATCTAATGTGTAAATGATCAAATTGGCTTTACGGGGTGATATGGCACCAGGGCTCACCTGCAACTGCATCATCTATGCTGCAATAACGGTTCGTTCCACCTGCCCAGAGCGGATCATTCTCATCCTTACAACTCTTACTATTAACATCCCACTTAAAGCCGGCAGAGCATGATGGAATACACAGCCCATCCCCATTATTGACTTGATTATCACCGCAAAAACCATGGGCATTGAGCTGACAACCCCTCTCGTTCATCAACACCAAAGTTGCATGTAGCTCGTCCCGGCTAATGATAGTTCCGTTAATTTCTGTACCAGAAACAGCCGCGCAAACGACATTAATCACATCTTGGGGGCTCGAGCCGTAGGCCAGTGGTGAAACCGAGGCATTCAACAAAGCTGCAACCCAGTGGGCTTGCATGGCGTGGTTAATATCGCCAACCACCTTGCCATTGGATTTAACCCCCAACTGTAAGATATCCATCAATGTTGTGTCAGCGTCTCCAAGTATGGGTTCACAGCCAAAAACAACAGAGAATTTATCACCTAGTGCAGTATTCCATTCACTACAATTGCCACTGTTACCACTGTATGTTTTACAGGTACCAGGGGAATAGCTAGTGTTAATAAACCATGCTGCGGGATTGTTTTTCCAGTAACCGGGTGTACAACCCATGCCTTCACCACCCGGTCCTTCACAGGGGCCGGGGGCGCCATCGGGGCTAGATACATTGCCAGACGTGAGGCCAGAGATGGAACAGGCTACACCACTCCAGGCAGGTTTGCTGAGTAGTGATAAAAGAACCGGGGATGCCATGGCAGCTGTTGTAAAACCTCGTCGGCCCTTATCAAAACTGGGCCCTACAACTTTATCAACGACAGTTTTATTTTTACCGCAACCACCTTCATCGGCTGACAACTCCTCGTCTTCTGGCACGCCCCATCCACCACACATTCGCGTTCTCCCTGGCCAATGAAGCGCAGGGCTTCGGCAATTAGTGTTACAAAGATGTATTCAGGCGCCAGTGTAGCACCACCAGCCCCCTATCCGTGCCAACTTATCCCTAGACCTCGCCCGTTGGTCGGGAAATTTTGCAACCAGGGTCTCAAAAAACAAATCGACAGCTTGCAAATCATTGTTATTAGAGAAATCAAGCCCCGCTTAACTATAGGCGCCAGAGCTGTATGCCCGAATCCCCAAAGGCCTGTCGCTCCAATACTGATTTAATATCGATCAGCAAGCCATCGCTCACCAATAGCTTGGCAAAGGCCCCAACGGCCAAATCTTTATAAGCCTGGTGCGCCACGGCTAACACCACGGCATCAGCTTCGGGCAATTGCTCCCATTCCAGCAATTTCACGCCGTATTCTTGCAATGCCTCGTCACTATCCGCCAACGGATCATGTACCAGTACATCACAGCAGTAGGCTTGCAACTCCTGAATAATGTCGATCACTCGAGAGTTTCTCAGGTCGGAGCAATCTTCCTTAAAGGTTAAGCCCAACACCACCACCGTGGCGCCATTCACTTTGCGGTTATTCTTGATCAAGCCTTTAACCGTTTGCTCGGCAATATACTTGCCCATACCATCATTAATTTGGCGGCCGGCGAGAATAACCTGAGGGTGATGCCCAGCGGCCTCCGCTTTATAGGTCAGGTAATAAGGATCGACACCTATGCAGTGACCACCCACCAAACCCGGGCGAAAGGGTAAGAAATTCCACTTAGAGCCCGCAGCCTCAAGCACGTCGAGGGTGTCGATATCGAGCTTATGAAAAATCAGCGCCAACTCATTCATCAAGGCTATATTCAAATCGCGCTGGGTATTTTCTATCACCTTCGCCGCCTCGGCGACCTTGAGGCTGGCAGCACGGTGAACACCGGCATCAACTACGCGCTCATAGAGACTAGCAACCCTGTCGAGAGTCTGGGGCGTATCCCCGGCCACCACTTTAACGATGGTCTCCAGGCGGTGAACTTTATCCCCCGGGTTGATCCTCTCGGGCGAGTAGCCAACAAAGAAGCCCTGTCCGTCAGACCGCTCTTGCCCATCTAGCCCACCCAACCAGGTCAGCCCCGATTCTTGTTCGAGAATGGGAATGCACACCTCCTCCGTACAACCGGGGTAAACCGTTGATTCAAAAATAACAATGGTTCCAGGCGAGAGGTTGGCGCCGACCGCTCGAGATGCTCCTTGCAGAGGACCTAAGTTGGGGCGCCGCGCCTCATCGATGGGGGTCGGTACAGCCACAATAATGGCCTCCGCCTCGGCAAGACGGGCAGGGTCCTTAGTAAACTCCAGGTGGGCAGCTGCCTGTAAGTCAGCCGCGCTAACCTCGCCGCTAGGATCTATGGCCTGGCGGTAATTTTCTAGCTTGCGCTGATCGAGGTCAAAACCAATGGTCTTCACTTGTTTGCCGAAAGCAACAGCCAGGGGCAATCCGACATAGCCCAAGCCAACCACCGCAATTGTTTTCATTGTTAGTCCTGAATTCAAGTCTCGACCTTCCTTTGTAATGGGTTACACCTGTGTAGAGAAATTATACCGTCTAGCGAAGTCCTCTAACACCAACAAGTCGTCAAAAGCCTGTTTCATAGAGGCCCGTCGCACCTAGCTGCGGCTTGTACTCAATGCCAAGACTGTTAAGCTCGCATACTTAAATTAGCGCCGAAGGGATGCACTCTTGAATATCGGGTTTATAAGCTATGGTGTTGCCTTTGCCGCTTATTCCACACTACTAATACTACTAATCCTCTCATGGCGCAGTCGCCAGCTCAGCTCACTGGTCATCCTAGCCACTTCCTGCTCCGCCGCCTGGGCAGCCATCTCCGCAATTTCTGCCCTTCCAGCAATACAGTTTGCGCCATTGTTAATCCAGGCATTTGAGCTGGCGAGAAACGGGGCCTGGTGCCTATTTCTACTCAAGACGGTTAACCACAGCTCTGTAAGCGAGCCCATCAAAACCATGTGGCTAAAAACAGCGAATTGGGAATCACTCTTCATCGGTGGTTTTTCACTCGCTATTATTTTGTTGTTTGCAGTTCCACTCATCACTCTACACACCACACTACCCTTATCAATATCCATGGACAGCTCACTGGTGGTATGGATATCAATTGCCATCGTGGGGATGCTATTAGTCGAACAAATCTATCGTTATAGCGAGCAGGCCGACCGTTGGGCCATCAAATATCTATGCCTTGGTATTGCCGGCATATTTGCCTATGACTTTTTTCTCTATTCAGAAGCCTTATTGTTTAAAGAGGTCAGCCCAAGCCTATGGACTGCACGAGGCTTTGTGAACACTCTAGCTGTGCCATTAATAGCCATATCCATTGCTCGCAATCCAAAATGGGAGCTGGACATTCATGTTTCCCGCGATGTGGTTTTTCATTCAATCACTGTTGTCGGTGCCGGTATATATTTATTGGCAATGGCAGCTGCGGGTTACTTCATACGCTATTACGGTGGTACCTGGGGCGCCACCATTCAAGCCGCCTTTTTTGTCGGTAGTGGTGTACTTTTAGTTATTCTGCTATTTTCAGGCAATATTCGCGCTAAAATAAGGGTTTTTTTAAGTAAACACTTCTTTAGTTACCGATATGATTACCGAGAAGAGTGGCTCAAATTCACCCACACCCTCGCAACAAGTGAACATACCGTCCCCGAACGTATTATCCGCGCCATAGCCCGCCTGGTCAGTAGCGAAGGAGGCATTCTCTGGATCAAACAAGATCAGGGGGGGTATCGTGAATTAGCATCCTGGAATATGCCCGAGTCCCCCTTCACCGACCGCTTTGAACTCGACTCCCTGGCAGGCTTTGTCACAACCAGCTCCTGGATCATTGATGTTGAAGAGTTTCGCCAGGACCCCTCACTCTATTTAGGGCTAACACTCCCCTCGTGGCTGACTGCCATGGAGGGCGCCTGGCTAATCATCCCTCTCGACTTCAATGAAAAACTCTGTGGTTTTGCCATTATCAGACATTCCGAAACTCACAAGTCTCTCAACTGGGAGGACAGGGACCTTTTAAAAACAGCGGGACTTCAGGCAGCCAGCCACCTGGCTCAGTATCAGACAGACCAAGCCCTACTACAAACTCGACAGTTCGATGCCTTTAATCGTCTCTCTGCCTATATTGTCCACGATTTGAAAAACATTCTGGCCCAGCAATCACTCATTGTTGCCAACGCCGAAAAACACAAACACAAACCCGCCTTCGTCGATGATGTGATCTTGACCATTGATAACTCAGTGGCCCGCATGACAGGCTTAATGGAGCAAATGAAGAGTGGACTAAGGGGTAGTAAACCCACCGACATCGACCTTGTACAACTATTAAAAAAAGTTATCCGCCAACACCACACCCTACAACCCATCCCAGAACTGGAAGTTGGCGCACAAGTTCCCAGCATTTTTGCCGACCTCGAACAACTTTCCACCGTTTTTTCTCATATCATACAAAATGCTCAGGAAGCCACAGCAACCGACTCCCGAATAGTGGTCCGCCTTATCGAAGGTATAAAACAAGTCGTCATCGAGATAACCGACGAGGGCTGTGGAATGAATGAGGAATTTATTCACAATCGCTTATTCAAGCCCTTTGATTCAACGAAAGGCTTGACGGGCATGGGGATCGGCGCTTTTGAAAGCCGAGAATATATTCGCACTCTTGGTGGTGACATCACCGTCAAAAGCACCCCAGGCAAAGGCTCACTATTTCGCATCACCATACCGAGCCAGACAAGAGATACGTTACAGGGGAAAAACATATTTTGAACGCAAGCCACCAACACCTATTGATCGTCGAAGACGACGCTGGACTGCAAAGCCAACTGCGCTGGTGCTTTGATGATTACCAGGTCACCATTAGCGGCGACAGAATAGATGCCATTAATCAATTTCGACGCTTCCAACCCGGCGTGGTTTTACTCGACTTTGGCTTACCCCCAGACCCAGGAGGTGTTAGCGAAGGTATCGCTACCTTAGAACAGATACTTGCGCTAGAACCAACAACTAAGATCATTATTGTTACAGGTGACAATGACCGCGCCAATGCCGTCAAAGCCATCGGCCTCGGCGCCTACGATTTTTACCAAAAACCGGTCGACCCTGAAATACTCTTACTGGTTGTAGATCGCGCCTACCGAGTAAATACTCTCGAGCAAGAAAACCGGCAGCTATTATCCACTCAGAAAGCGATGCCTCTTGAAGGCATTATCGGCACAAGCCCTCAGCTACTCAAAATTTGCCAAACCATTGAAAAAATTGCCCCTTCTGACATCACGACTCTACTACTGGGTGCCAGCGGCACGGGTAAAGAGTTATTTGCTCAAGCACTTCACGCCCTGAGTCCCCGTGCAAATGAAAAAATTACTGCTATAAACTGTGCTGCCATCCCCGACAAACTACTGGAAAGCGAACTATTCGGATATGAAAAAGGTGCTTTCACCGGCGCTGCCAAGCAAACCCCGGGGAAAATAGAACTTGCCGATGGCGGCACTTTATTCCTTGATGAAATCGGGGACCTGCCCTTCGAACTTCAAGCCAAGCTCCTGCGCTTTCTGCAGGAACGTGTCATTGAGCGCATTGGCGGCAGGGTCGAAATCCCCGTCAACGTACGGATCATCTGCGCTACTCATCAAAATTTGACAGAGCATATCAGCGCAGGAAAGTTTCGAGAGGATCTCTACTATCGGATCAGCGAAATCACCATTGACATCCCCCCCCTCAAAGATAGGGAAGGTGACGCGATCATTCTGGCCAAGGCCTTTCTCGACAAATTTAATCGCGAATATAGCAAGACCATACGCGGGTTTGACAAAAATGCCCTCAGCGCAATTGAAGGTTACGACTGGCCAGGGAATGTCCGTGAAATTGAGAGTAAATTAAAACGCGCCGTCATCATGGCGGAGGGCACTCAGATCACCCTGGAAGATCTACAGCTCGAACGGCCTTGCACCGAACCCCTGCCGTTAAATCTAAAATTAGCACGCGAAGACGCAGAAAAAAGGGCCATTCAACGGGCTTTAAGTCATACCGGCAATAACGTTTCCGGAACCGCAAAGGCACTCGGCATTACCCGGCCCACACTCTACAATTTATTTGAGAAATATGGGCTAAAGACGAAGTAAAGAGCAGGAATAAACCCGAGTGAAAATGTTTATCTAGAGCCTTTCTTAAATAGTACAACTTCAACAGTTTGGATTAGCGTATAAGCGTCAAGGAAGAGGCCGTGATTTTTCACATAATACAAGTCATATTGCAGCTTAGACATGGAATCTTCGGCTGAGGCTCCGTAGGGATAGCACAGCTGAGCCCAGCCGGTAATTCCCGGGCACACCCTATGCCGCTCCTTATAGAGGGGATTAGCCTGACACAACTCTTTCACGAACTCAGGGCGCTCTGGCCGAGGGCCAACCAGGCTCATTTCACCCATTACAACATTCCACAACTGCGGGAGCTCATCGAGTCGATATTTTCGAAGAATAGCCCCAACACGTGTGATTCTTGGATCTTCTTTTTGTGCCCAGCGTGCGACACCATCAGCCTCAGCATCCGTTTTCATACTACGAAATTTGTGTACATCGAAGCAGTGGCCATTGCGACCAACCCGCTGCTGACTATAAAAAACAGGCCCCTTACCCCCACTCTCCAACAAAATGGCCATTGCGGCCAACAACATAGCCGGAGCAGAAACAAGCAGTAGACAAACGCTCACCAAAACATCAAAAAAACGCTTAACACTAGTACGAATGAAATTCTTCTTAAATCCATCCGCATGAATTAACCAACTTGGCTGAACCAGGTCGAGCTGTATCAGAGCACTTTCTCGCTCAAAAAAATCGAGGGTGTCTGTAATTTCAACACCGCTCATGCGGCAATTCAACAGATCATCTGTCGGTAAGCTCTGACGTCGATCGTCAAGCGCTATAACGATCTCATCGATATCATTAGCTAAGGCATAGGCACACAAAGTACTATCAAACTTAAGGATGCGACTTTGATCGACATGGGGGAGCTGATTTCCAGCTGACTCAACAAATCCGACCAGATGGAAACCTCGCATATCGGCTTTACGGCGCAGCTTGTCTATAAATAAAGCATTTTTTCCTGCCCCTACTACCATCACTCGGCGCAGCAATATCTGCCCATCGACAAATTTATAAAACAGTACGCGAATGCAAGCCAAACTAATCATCGAAGCAGCGGTGCTCGCCTCGAGTAAACCCTCTCCCGCCGAAAGTGAAGGCAGAAAATAATAGAGCACTGTCATCGCAATCGCAGCTAAGGAAAGAGCGGCAATCAAGCGTAGTACCAGGCCCGACACCCTCTCACGCTGGCGTGTATCGTAAAGCCCCATCGCCACCATAAACATCACAAACACCACCGCCATTACCGCTAGCTTAGCCCCCGTCTCTAGAACGAATCGGCCCGTACCATCGGCGGCGACACCAATGAAATAGTGCAATATGGAAAAGCTGATCGAAAAAATCAAGGCAAGCTCAGACAGCGCAAGTAGTAAAAATTGCACATGGACATAATGGCCAAATAAACGAAATTTCCCAGTCACACCGCGGACATGAGGCAAGCTAAAGCCACCCACCCCCTCCAGCCCGATAGGTAAGTCGTTAAAACCCACTTTAGTGGTAACCCCGGCCTCCACCTTATCCATCTGTTTTACCTTATATCCATCAGTATTTACACACGGTCTCTGTAGACCTCAACTTTTCACTCGCAGTACTTTAACGCAAGCTATACGAAGTGCCTCCTGCCAAGCAGGGCAGGGGATTGTCGTACAATTACTTTTAAATACGCACAAGCCGACGATTAATGGTCGCAATCTCTGATTAGCGGTAAGACATACACAATCCTTGTGTCTAGTAGTTAAGGCTGTAAGCGGCACATACTCTACTGAAGGCAATATATCGAGGCACGCTTGCTCACAAAACTGGGGGGAGTGTATTACTTGCTTCGCAGCGCCAATGACATCCACTTGCGGTGCAACAAATACTGCACTGATCGTTAGTCATTAAAGTCGGGACAATACTAACAAGTATGCAGGCTACGGCCTCAACACACCTGGCCGTCAATAAACACCTACAAGCTTGCCCCAACAGTAAATACCACCTCTAAATTTCAGCGCAACGTACTGATAGGGCACAAATTTGATGCGTCCCCCAACGCCCAGGACGAGCGCGGGAGTATAGATCAACACAAGCTACAATTCAGTAGAAAAAACAACCTTCAGTCGAACTTCCCTGCCAAATAAACTGAAGGTAATCAAGCATTGCCCTCCTACCGAGGAAGAGCGACGCTCATAAACCCCTCGCTGGACGGTGAGCGAAAGAAGCGAACCATATCATCACCGTAGTCTAAGCCACCAGCAGCTCTACCCATTTCAAGTACTCTTAGTACCTCAGACTCACGCACCTGGGCTCGCTTGGCAATTTGCTCGACGCCTATTCTTAAGCTTCTCGTCGCCGTACACACTCCCTGATCAGGCGCAGATCCCCAAAGCTGTTGTAGAGCATAGCTCACACGACTAGTCTGAGGGGCAAACTGCTGCACCATCGACAAATGGTCGGTTTTTCGCAGTCGTTGTGAAAAGTGCTTTAAAAGCTGCTCTATTTTGTCACGATCTTGAAAGATAAGATCCAACATAGAATCGCGTTTAATAGCGACTAACTGAGTATTCATCACTGCTGTCGCCGATGCGGTCCGGCACTCACCATCAAATATCGCAAGCTCACCGAACAAGGTACCTTTACCGAGCTGAGCAATAACAAGGTTCTTCTCGTCAGGCCCCTGTCGAGAAATACTGATACCACCTTTTTCTATCGAATAAGCATACTCAGCCTCATCGTTTTGCTTAAATAAGACCTCCCCAGGTGCCAGCAACAAAGTCTCGAACTCAGCACGGGAATTATCAAACCAAAAATTCTTCTTGGCTGGCGCGCCTTTACCAAAGGCCCAGGTAAATGCCTCATCAAAAGCAGCCATCATCGGTACCAATCTATCACCAACCGACTGCACCCACTGCTCTTTAGCAACGGCCTTGAATCCCAGCCGACCATAGAGCGAGAAAGTTTCGGCACTAGCAGCACCAAACACATGAGTCGCCCCCCAACCATGCATCACCGAAATAGTTTTTTTAAAAAGCGCCAAGATTACATTTCGCTTATGCCGCCACTGCTTGCGAATCGCCAGCATGCTCCCACTGACAATGCAGGGAGTAGAATTCGCCTCATTAGCTGACCCAGCGATAAGGGCTCTAGCATGGGAAAAATCAAAATACTTCTCTGGAGCCAAACCAATTGCCGAATCCTTATTGACCCGGAATGATGCAATGGCTGTGTCGCCGTCATAGGCAACAACATTGGCCGCCTCGGGCAAGCTATCAAAATGATCGACTATTCGACCACCGCTCGCCGCACGTTTTTCAGAAAACTTTCCCCTCTCAGTCACATATACGTCATATCGCAATTTATAAACATCATCCAGCTCTTGCGCCGTACGCGCGACTTTTAATTTTATCGGCACTATCCAACCTCAAAATAAGTGGCTAAAGTCATATCTAATGTAAATACTACGCAAGAAAGGCTGTAAAAATTCCGTTTGAGACCCCTGCGCATCCATGCATTTCACAGACAAAATTCCGACGAGGTTCAAGTAAAGCGAGTTCAGGCAGAGTAAATTACCCACTTTGCTCCAGTATATCAACCACACGTCCGCTGACTATGGACAGAAGGATATACGCATGGTTCCCTTTTATCGACAACGCCTTTCATATAGAAAGAAAATCCCTGCCCGGTCAACTCAGCAGCGCCGACCCTGGGTTTACTCAGATAAGAACAAACACCTCATCTCCATCTCAACACCCTTCAGAGGTATGAAAGTCGCCCCTCTATGAGTCCTGTAAAGAGAGACTCTGCATCAAAAGCTCTGCCTCCCCCCTTTCAGGAAAATTATCGCCGGCTTTTAACAAGCGCTTCAACTCACTGAGCCCGCTACTTTGTTGACCCGATGCCAGGTTGATCAATACACGATGGTAGCGCATGGAAGCATTATTCGGCATTTTTCCAAGGGCCTTGGTAATCGCGCTTTTTGCCTCACGGAGCTGACCATCGGCTAATAACACCATCGCAAAAGTATCTTGAACGGCCGCAGTCTCACCAGCAAGCTCCACCGCTCGCCGAGCGTAGTCAAGGGCTTGCCGCGAATCACTCTCACGTAAAAACCAGGCCAAATTATTCAATGCCACCAGATTATTTGCCTCATAGCTCAACACACTCTGGTATTGAACCACTGCCAACTCAGCCTCTCCCTGCTTTACATAGACGCTCGCCAAAGCCATGTGCACAGCAACATCCTGCGGGTACTCTTCTATCCAAGCAGTATATAAAGCCATCGCCCCATCAACATCATCGCGGGACAGCTTTTGTCCTGCCAGACCCAGTAGGGTGGCAGTGCCTGGTGCGGATTTAAACGCCTTTTCGTAAACCGACAATACCCCCTGCTCATCGCCCTTGAGCCTGGCACTTGCAATTTGTAGCTGCCATAAGACCGGGCTATCCGGCGCCAGCAACTCAAGTTTCGCGAGCTGCTTCTCAAACACCAAATTGTTCTTCTGCTTTAAAGACAGGCGAGCCAAGGCAACACGTGGTTCAATATAATCTGGTGCCAGTGCAATCGCCCTGCGTAAGCCAGTCTCGACAAGCTCATACCGGCCCATGCCATCGTAAGCTTGCGCTAGAAAATAATGGCCAATAGCCGCATCGGGCTTAAGTTGTATCAAGCTCTCGAAAGCTACTTGCGCGGAGTGATAATCCTTTTCCGACAAGTAAGCTAGACCAGCAACTTGCAGTAATTCAGGGTTTTCATCTGCCCCTTCTAAACCACTCAATAACAACGCCACCTTGTCGGCACGGCCTTTGGCCAGATACAAACGCGCCAGCACCAGCCGCGGCTGATAAGCTCTTGGATTGGCCTCCATCGCGCGCTCCAAATTACTAATGGCAGCCTTTTCGTCCCCCTGCAATTGTTTTAAGGCAGCCAGTTTTAACAGGGCAGGTAAGTAATCCTGATGATGGTCTAGAATTTCCTGATAATAGCCTTCGGCGGCACTGTACTGCTTAGCCTGAACAGCAGATAAAGCCAGGCTCTGACAGGCAAAGGGATCGCCGGGGGCGACCTTGCGTGCCTGCTGAAAGGCCTCTTGCGCCGCATCTTTTCTATTGGCCTGCATGTGTACACGGCCCAATAAATTATAGGGTGTCGCAACATCAGGCTGGCGATCTCGATATGCCTCAGCGGCCTGCAGCGCTTTATCCCACTCTTTTTGACGCAGGTAATTCAACACCAACAATATTTCGCCCTGTTGATAGTCGGGGTTTAAGCGCAGCGCAGACTCAATATGCTCAACCCCCGCCTGCTCACCACCAGCCAACATGCCCGCACCCAGGCGCATCTGCGCCTTAGAAGAATCGGGTTCGAGCTCCGCAACCTCGGACAGCAAGTCGATAGCCTCATCGGTTTTACCCTGACGTAGCAAGGCATTGGCGAGTAAATTCATCGCAGCTGCATCATTCTGGCCAAGAGCCAGCACTGGTCGGATCAACTCATCCACCCGCGCGAAATCTTGCTCATCGAGACGAATAGTTGCCAGTAACTTTCTGCCCGCCACATTACCCGGGGCAATGGTGTAAAACTCACTGGCATAGGCGGTCGCTTGCTCGCGCGCCCCCTCCAGTAAATGCACTGCCGCCAGGTAATAGAGCACCTGGGGATAACGACCCTTAGCCGGTAGCGCTAAATCAAAGGCGACCCTGGCCTCTGCCACCTTTTTTTGCTGGAAATAGATTAAACCTTGCACATATTGGGCGCTGGGATGCCTGGCTGCTCGAGCCAGTAGATAGTTCGCATCAATCTGGGCGGCATCGTATTGTTGCAGAGCAATCAGCACCAAAGCGCGCTTCAGGCGATCACTAAATTCACTCGCCGGGGAGGTACTTGTATCGATGGCACGCGTGTAGGCTTGCTCTGCCACATCGAGCTTATTCTCCTGTAAGCGCAAATCACCCAATAGGCTCAAGGCCGGTGAGTAATCGGCGTCGATTGCAAGGATAATATCCAGCTGACTGCGCACCAAAGCCTGATCGCCACCCACCTGTAACAAACGAGCCCTCGCCATCTGGACATAGGTCTGCTGAGGTGCTGCAGCGACAGCGCGCTCAATCAACGTCTCCGCCTCTTCAATCTTACCCTCGGCGAGGTAAGCCAAGCCCTGGGTGGACAACAGCGTCGCCAATGATTCTGCGGTCAGATTTTCCACCGGCAGCGCCAATAACTCAGTAAATTTTGCCTGGTGTAAAAAGGCCTGAGCCAGCAAGGGCAAGACCTGGTCAGTGGCTATACCGAGCTGCCTGGCGTGCCGCAACTCTTTATCGGCACTGGGCATATCTTCCTGGTCGTAATAAACCTTGCCGAGCAGCCACCGCGCCTCGGCATTACTGCCGTCAATTTTTAAAGCATTTTTAAGCTCAATCGTCGCCGCAACCGGCTCGTCATTCGCCAGGTAACGCCTGGCATTGTTGACATACTCGGCCGACGAGCTTGTCTCTCCACAAGATATAAAACCCCCGCTCAGCAAAATAACGGCGACAATAGGAAAAAACCGCTTCATCAATAATGATCCTTTTAAAGACATAGCAACCGAAAATATTTTCGACCGCAGGGGTAAAACAACATCAATATAAGGCACACTGGCACCGAGCACCAAGGCTTAATAACCCCCGGGGACACAGCTTAGGCCCACCGGGCGAAAGGCAAGGAAAAACATCGGGGCAGGAAAACCATGGCACCAACAACACAGTCCACATCACCAGCCCTTGTAACCCGCAAGCCACGAATACTCTTTATTGCCGAAGCCGTCACCCTCGCCCACGTGGCTCGCCCCGCTGTACTCGCCACGACCCTCGATACTGCAGAGTACGATATCAGCTTTGCCGTCGACCCTCGCTACAATAGCCTGTTCCCCGAGTTAGCCGACTTTCGCCACGATTTATGGTCGATCAGTAGTGAGCAGTTCCTCAATGCCCTGGCCAAGGGCAAGCAGCTTTACAGCGCCGAGGTATTAGAGCGCTATATTAAGAGCGATCTCGAACTCATTGAGAAAATCCAACCCGACTTAATCATCGGCGATTTCCGCCTCTCCCTCTCCGTCAGCGCCAGACTGAAAAACACCCCCTATGTCGCCATCAGCAACACTTATTGGACCATCTATTCAGACAACGCATACCACGTCCCTCAACTACCCATGACCAAGATCCTCGGCGTTGGCCTGTCACAGATACTGTTCAATCTAAGTCGCCCCCTCGTGTTTGCCACTCACTGCATGCCATTGAACAAGGTTCGTAAAAAATACGGCATGCCCAGCCTGGGTAATGACCTGCGTGCCGTTTATTCCGATGCCGACCAACTGTGGTTGGCCGACATGGCCGAGTACTTCCCCATCGCCTCAACGGCCCAAAATGCCCACTATATCGGCCCGCTCCCCTGGTCGCCGAGCAACCAAGTCCCCGATTGGTGGGATGCACTCGACGAATCCAAACCCATTATCTATGTCACTCTAGGCTCCTCGGGGCAAGTGAACTTACTGCCTGTGGTACTGGACGCCCTCGCCTCTCTGCCCGTCAGCGTGATTGCCGTGACCGCAGGGCGAACCAAACTATCGTCAATACCCGACAATACCTACATCAGCGAATACCTACCCGGTGACAAGGCAGCAGCAAGGGCAAGCCTGATGATCTGCAACGGCGGTAGTTTAAGCACCTACCAAGCCATTCAAGGCAGCACCCCGGTGCTAAGTATTGTTGGCAATCTCGACCAGCACCTTAATATGAGTTATCTATCACACGCTGGCATTGGCAAGTCCTTGCGTAGCGAGCACGTCAACACAGAACGAGTACGCGAACTAGTAAAACAAATGCTGAATACGGCGCACTATCGACACGCTGTCAACAAAGCCCAGTTAGCCAGTCAAAACTACAGCCTTGATTCACAACTCGTAAACTTAATCCATCAAGCCTTACAACCAGCAGACAATAACGCCTCAAACCCAGCCATGAAGACCATCTAAACCCTCCGGAATGTACTCATGAGAAAAATAACAGGCCCACAGATATCGACGTTTATGCTTCTGCTCACATTCATCGTCGGCGCTGCGTTTGGCATTACATATCTGATTAGTGATAAAGCCCTGTTTGGCGAATTTTATAGTTTGGTTTTCGCCCTATTATTACTACTATCTTTTTATAGCATGGCCTTCCTCACCTACCGACTCTCCCACCGTTTTATGCCACTGATTGAAGGAGAATTACCCGAAGGTTCCCCAGAAGAATTTGCCTATCAGGTTGACACCTTATTCCGCTTACTTCTCTTTTACCCCCTGATCAGAACCTATTTTATACCCACCCCTCTGATGCGACTTGTCTACCAGGCACTTGGCGCCAAACTCGGTGACAACTCCTACAGTGGTGGTGCCATTCTCGACCCTGCCCTGACCGAACTGGGTAGCAACACCCTCATCGGCCACGACGCCGTGCTTTTTTCACATGAGATTGAGGGCCAGCACATGGCTCTGGCAAAAATACGCATTGGCAACAATGTCACCGTCGGCGCTAAAGCCACCATCATGCCGGGGGTCACCATTGAGGATGACGCTATTATCTCGGTGGGTGCCGTGGTACTCAAAGGTACTCACATTGCGCAGGGCGAGTGCTGGGGGGGGATACCGGCAAGGCGGCTGAAATAATGTAATGCTCAGGGGTTTGGTATTGCGCATGTCTAGCGCACGCAGAAGGCCGCGATATCTCTACCGCGGCCTTTTCTGTACTCTGCTAGCCACTACCCTTTTTATTTCAAGTCAAAACCAGTGAGAGGATGAATCTGGAAGTTACCACCGTCCAGATAGCCCCAGACCTCATAGATCTTGTCGCTTTTATTAATGCTACCGGTGACCTCACCGTCGACAAGCATGGGATCAAAACCCTGATAGATGGTAATGCGATAGAAGTCGGCACAGCCACAGTCGGCGATATTGTCGACCACGGGAGGCTCGGCAAAGGGGTTATTACCGGAACCTTCTTCGGGGCAAACGGCACCGTCATCTGCCTTATTGCCGGGCTCGCCAAGGTCTTCTATATGCACCTGAAACCAGTGATAGGTGCCCGTCTCCGGCCCCGGATTCTGGTTACAGGACTTGGGGCCATTGCCCGGCTTACAACCGCCCGAGCCAACCACAACATCACCAATACCCGGGAAGGTATAAACACCATCACCCGCATAACTCGTGTCATCGATCTCGAAGTTGGAGAATTCGCCGATGCCAACAAAGTCGATCTGTTTACTCGGTGCAGGGCGAGCCTGTTTGCACCAACCGTCATCGGTACAAATAATCTCGTCAATCTCCGTGCCCGGCCCACCACTTGATGTGCCACCGTGGAAGGCAAACTGCAAACCCTCTGGACCGACGTGGTTATTGTGCTCCCACTCACCCTTGGGCTGTGGTTGCCTTGCGGTATTGGCACCGGCCTGCCCTCCCATTGTCCACTCGTAGCCCGAGGCCTCCTGCAGCTTGGTTTTACCACTTCTACCAACTGGCACCTCTACCAGTGAACCCGCGGCAGCGGCTTCAGCCACCGTACCGTCCCAACCGAGTAAGCCCTCTGTAAGTCCCGCGGTATCATTACCACCCCCGGTAACACGACAGGCCTGCTCCGGTGGAATAAAGGTAAAGGCGTTGTTGGGATCAATCTGCAGCAGCATATGGGGGCCAATAACGCCATTGATCGCACCAACATCGGCCACCAGGGTTGGCAGTTGTGACGCCGCCGTCTCATCAAAGGCATCGGAGGGGTTAGTTTGTAGAAAGGCCAGCACCTGGCTGTTATTAAAGGGCAGGATGGAGCCCTTATCGAGACCGCTGGTAAAAAAGTCTTTATCCACGAAACTGACCAAGACCGCGATCTGCTGTGCCCCTTCACCGACAATGGTTTGGGTGCCACCCCAATCATCGCCGTTAGACGACTGATCCAGAACCTCAAGAGGCACATCCGGGGCGGTGAAATTGCCCGACAGGGCCACCAACTGTCCCGATAGGATCACATCGCCGTCACTGTAACCCGCGCCAGTGAGTGAGCTGGCATTGACAACATCGTCGTAGAGGATCTGGAAAAAGTTGTTGCCGAGGGGGTCAAGCTCAAAGAGCACCTCCGAACCATCGCCATTGGTGGTAATGCCAACGCCACTGGAGACCGTGAAGGTAATCTGATACTCACTATTGAGACCATCGAGGTTGGCCGGGTCGCCAGCAGTATCATGCACGCCCACCAGAGCGCCATGGGCATAGCTCTGTGCCGTGGTCGTCGACGCCGGTGTAAGTGGAATTACGGGATCCGGGCCACCGGCCTGGGGGCCAATCAAAATACTGCCCGGCGCCCAGTCAAAGGAACTCACTAGCGTCGCCCCCCGTGGCCCGGTGCCATCGGGGTCGAGGCTAACGTTATTGGCGCCATAACTCGGCAACGCTGAAAAACACAACGCCAGCAAGGCAAAACGGTATAGCTTGAATTCTTGGAAAAGCAATCGTATCGGTTTCATAACAAAGCTCCCATTACACAAACAACAAGCAAAATCATAATGTTGTAAAAAAGCTAAGCCATCGGTTTGATGTTATAGAGTGCCTATCTGCGCCCTATAACATCAAACGAGCAAGCCTTTCTTACACCTCGCTCTACTCACTCGCGCTGCGGCGGCGAGTCATACCCAGGGTCAGCAGGCCAACGCCAAGTAAAAACATCGAACCGGGCTCCGGTACTGATATTGTTTTAACAAAGGAGTTATTGGCATCTGTCTGGAAGAGAATATCCGGACCGTTTAGGCCGTTGATGCTACCCATGCTCGGCGCCAGGGTACCGCCACTGCCATCATCAAACGACATGGAAGGATTGGTCTCCTGGAAGGGCAGAACATTCGAGGTATTAAAGAAGAGATCGGCCACCAGGGCTGAAATATCGTCCTTGAAGAAATCATAATCTTGATAAAAAACATCGGCTTCCAGAGCCGTTGCGCCCTCACCTTCCAGTGTTTGCTGGCCACTCCAATCATCACCGTTACCGCTCTGATCGAGGTCGAAGGTGGTAACGATATCCCCAGCGGTAAAGGTTCCCGAGTTATCGACATCAATGAACTCGAGGGTCGAGGTGAAATTACCACTAACAACACCTACGGAAGCATCGAGAATTAACAGCCCATCGTTGTAGCCTGTGCCCAGCAGAGAGCTGGATTTAAGCCCAGAGCCGTCAGACAGATCATCGTAGTAGACCTGGAAAAAGTTAACGTTTTGAGTGCTGGCATCCGCCAACGTGATTGTGGTGTCAATGGTATAAACATCATTGCCGCCAACCCCAAAACCATCGCCACCGTCGTCAGAATCTGCAAGGACAGAGCTCTGAGATTCAATCGTCTCGGTAAAACCAGAAATAAAGGTAATCTCAAAACCTGAACCCGCCGAATTAAGACCCGTAGGCGCACCGGCTGGGTCGCCACCAGCATCGAGAAAACCAATGAGGGTACCGTGACTGTAGACATCAAAGGTATCGTCTACGGCCGTGGGGATGGAGTCTTCTGCAAGGGTACTGCCCGCCGCCCAGTCAAAGGCACCAATCACAGCATCGCCATTCGCGCCACCCGTACCATCGGCATCAAAGGTTATGGTATCGGAGGCAAAGACAGGTAAAGCAAGGCTCGCAGTAAAAGCAGCCGCTCCCAACACTTTCATTTTCATCGTAAACTCCCGTTAAAGCAGTTTGATGAAGTATCTAGACACGAATTCACTTCACCTTATTCGATGTCAGTGTCGCTGCCATTCCCTTGGGTTGCTCTACCAACACCCCACCGAGGAATAAGCAGGAAGCATGCCTAAGAAATAAATACAATCAAAACAACAACATGCAATAAATATCTGGTTTTTATCTGGCGCATTCAAGGAAGAAGAAGGAAAGTGTAAAAAAAATCGACACACTATTTAAAGACCGAAGTCAAGACCAGTCATAAAATAGAACGACTGAAGTATTAAGGCGATGAAGTTGCACCTCGAGAGAAACCTGGCGACCCACCATAAGCTATTGTTATTAACAAGCATTATTGATTGCAAGCGGTTTTCATCGACCCATAGAGGCTAGCCTGGCCCAAGGCTTGATGTCGAAAATACCGGCACCTCGCTCACCAATGGTGTAAAAAAAACTGACAAACCATTTCGCAAACAAAGTGAAGACGAATGGCAGATATAGAACGACTAACGGACTAAGGCGAGGGAGCAGCACTTCGACAAAAATCACAGACCTAGCATAAGCTTCTGTTACTAACAAGGATTATTAATTGCAAGCAGTTTTCATCGACTACTAGAGCTACGTTGACACAGGGTCGAAAACCGAAGCTACCTGTATCTTGCTCATTAAAAGTGTAAAAAAAGCTGACACCGTGTCAATCGAAATATTGGAAACCAGGCCCCGATAACAATCAAGATTCGCTCTCACAGATGGCCTGGGACCATGAATTATAAGGAAGGCGTAAGGACTATTGCCGCCCACGCCAACGAAGGACCGAGCGGCTAACGCACCCGTCGCCAGCCGACTGCCTAAATTTTGATACGTAAGTTAAAGAAAACCATTGAACGACGAGCGCCAACCCCGCACTCACGCATGACGTGTCAAAACCCAGGGCAAACCTACCTTATAATTTATATCGCACCGGGCGCACCAAACTACTCCATACCCAGCTCGACCAGCAAAGATCTGGCCTGCTCTTTCTGAGGGAATTTACCTTGGCTGCCCGCAAGTCTCTTTAAGATGTCTGCAGCCCTTTCTTGCTCGCCCTTCCCTGCCAGAGCCCGGGCAAGGTTATAACTAATCTCAGGGTTGCCGGGGGCCCGCTGCACAGCCTTTTCGAGCAAACGAATAGCGCGCACCTCCTGACCCCGCCCAGCGAGAAGAGTCATGGCCAGGGTATCGGCTATTTCCGGTGCGTTAGGAGCCAGTTTATGGGCTCTCTCTGCGTACTGCAGAGCGTGCGGCAAGTCAGTGTCTCGCAGTAAAGAGGCCAGGTTATTCAGGGCCGAGACGTGGTTGGGTTGCGACGCAACGATGTCAGAAAAGGCCCTTCGCGCCTCGGCTTTCCTCTGCCCCAGAAAATAAAAATTGGCCAAATTATAGCTAACAACACGATTGCCGGGGTTTTTCTTCAACCAGGCCTCCATAGCCAAAATAGCCGCGTCATGCTCACCAAGACGCCACTGGGCCAGCGCAACATCAACCACAATATCACTGCGCTGGGGCGCCAGACGCCGGGCGTGCTGGTAGGCCTGGAGGCTTTCGATCAGCTTGCCCTCCGCCAGCGACAGCCGGGCAGCCTGCACATAAACCTCGGCCTTGTCCGGGTGATTTTTTGCCATATCAGCGACAATGCCCCGCGCTTTCGCGTACTGCTCTTGCCCTAACAAAAGGCCCAGCATGGCAACTTGCACCTTGAGTGCATCGGGCTTCAAACGGTAGGACTTCTTCATCGCACTGGCGAAGCCCTTTTTATCACCGGCCCTATAGTAAGCCTGTGCCAACAGATAGTAATTGTGTGCCGAGTCGGGCTGTAAATCGACCAGGCGCTCCAGGGTTGCCACCGCTTGAAGATAGTTTGCATTTTCAGCCTGCACCGCCCCCAGGGCAAGCAAGAGGCCTGTGTTCTCTGCGTTCGTCTTAAGGCTTTTAGCGAGTACTTGCTGCGCACGCGCCGTGTTGCCCTCTAGCAACAGTGCTCGCCCCAGCAGCCGAGCCGGCTCAACCAGTTCAGGGTTACTCTGCCAGACTTTCTCCAGGCCTAAAACAGCCTCTTTACGCTGCCCAATACGCATCTGCAACTTGGCAAGAGCAGCCACCGTACCCGCATGTTTGGGATAAACCTTAAGGCTAGCCTGGTAATAATTGAGCGCACCCGTGACATCGCCCGCCCTTATTGCCAGCACCGCCAAATTCTGCGTGGCACTGGGGTTGCCCGGTGACACTTTCAGCACATCTTCAAAGGCTTTTTTGGCCGCGCCGATTTGACCATCGGCCAACAAGGACCAACCAAGCGCCAGCAAGGCCGAACTGTTTTCAGGCTTATTCGCCGCCCACTGCTCAGCTGCCACCAGCGCCCTTACGGTTTCACCCCCGTTTAATAAACCCAGGAATAATGCCAGCTGGGGTTTATCTTCACCCGGCGCCAGAGCAATGGCCTTCTCAAGATTGACAACACCCAGTGACACATCCCCACGCGACATCAAAGCCAGACCCAACTTGATGAGCACTTCGGAAGAATCCGGGTTCTGCTCAGCCAGGTGGCGGTAGACATCAATGGCGCGCGACCGCTTACCCTGAGCCAGCAAGGCCCCGGCCATCAATTCAAGCGCCTGCTTATTTTCAGCATCCCGCGCCAACACTGAGCCGAGGAGTGCTTCCGCCTCGTTTAAATCACCCCGGCGTATTTGCAAATTCGCCAATGTGGTCGCCGCCGAACTAGACCCTGGGGCGCGCTGAAGGAATTGCTTTAAATAACTATCTGCCTGCTGTTCATGCTCCTGCATAAAATGACTGAGGCCAAGAAAGTACATCGCAGGCGCATAGTCACTTTGCTTGCTCAAGGCACGTTCAAAAAGATTCTGTGCAGCACTATAGTTTTCCTGACGAAACTGAATTAAACCCAGGGCATAATCTTTAGCGAAGTAAGTATCGGGCAGCTTCTGCAGATCACTAGCGGCAATAGCAAACTGCTCGCGCTGAATATTCAACAATGCGCGCAGCAAAATGTACCTGGCGGGGCTGCTGTTACCCGTAATGGCCTTCGTAAAGGCTTCCTGCGCCGCATCAAAATTACCACTGCGCTCTTCCAGGCGCCCCAGCAAGCCCCACGCCTGGTGGTGGTTTGGCGCAATAGCCAGAACTCTTTCCAGCCAGCCTCGCACCGCACCGAGCTCGCCCGAAGCCATATTGACCAGAGCGTGCCCCACCAGGGCAGTGATCGTCTCGTCATTAATATTGAGGGCTTGATCAAGCACCTCCTGAGCTCGCTCGAGCTTGCCCTGGTAAATATAGGTCTGCCCCCTGATCGCCAGCACTTCAGCTCTCTGGGCGGCCGCCAGGTCATTTGAGGGCAAAATATCACTGATCAAATCATCGTAGCGGCCCTGCAAGAACAATGCCCGAGCAAGGGGCACAATGACAGAGTCCAGAGCAATGCCCGCATTTTGCGCTTGACGCAATTCCTTTTCAGCAGAGACGCCATCTTCAAGCTGTATGTAAATCGAGGCCAGGAGCCAGCGGGCCTCGCCATTGTCGGGGCTGATCTGCAGGGCATTTTTCAAATCGACGACTGCCGCGTTCGGCTCCCCCTGCTCTATCGCTGTTCTGGCGCGCTGCAGATATTGCTCTGCCGTCAACGTTGGCCCACAAGCCTGCAGTAGCAAACAAAACAATGTAATGCCTAGCCACCCACCGACCTTCGGGAATGAAATAAATATTCGTCCTACATTCTTAGTTTTTATCATGCTGGATTACCTTCCTCTGTAAGCTTGTTTCCCTGTTTTCTTATCGACTGGCTATTCAACTCGGCCTCTTAGCAAAAGCACAGCCGAGCGCCATGTTGAGCACCCATGTTTCAACTGCACATGCCCCAACAACAATAGTCCAATACACCGAGGTCGACCAACGCAGCACCAATACCTGCACTCGCCAAACAAACGCTGGATGAGACGCACAAAACAGACACCCTGGTGACAAAGTCCAGCCACCCAGTCAAAACGACAGCCCGCCTACAGCCAGTATTCCGGCAGACGGATAAGGCCAACGAAAGGTAGCGCCATTATCGACCCGACAGGCAGCGGCCTACCGGCCCAGAGACGGCATTCGCAATAAGTGTCAGGTTTTTTTACACCCTGCCGACTTACAAAGCAAAATAAGGGCCAGATACGCGACTTTAGACGAAGAAAAGGGCTCATTCGACATGTCACGACCATGATTAGCACGCAAATGCGCCCAATCTTGGCCCTTTCCAAAGAGCAGCCCCACAGCCAACACAGAAGTGTCAGCTTTCTTTACAACCGCAGTCATCGAGAGTAGATAACAACGGAAAATAAACACCAAGCCATTGTTACATATAGATTTTTATCTATTGGCCTTATAATTGCTTATAGATTCGGTGTGGATGCGCATGGAGCAGCCAGCGGCCCGGTATACCCAGGGACGTTACAAAACTAAGAAAACAATTGAGTAAACCAGGAGCACACCCTTGAAATTATTAAAAAGCTTACAATATGCCGGCCTCGCCGGCCTTGCATTGAGCTCAAGTCTTGCTATGGCAAGCCTGACCTTTGATGCCGATGGAAGTGGCGGCGATGCCGCTGTACAGGTTGATGCATTTGACTGGAGGTATTCCAGTTTTCTTGCCGAAAATGGAACATTAGCAATTAGCAATTGGCTTACAACGTACAACTCATTGGTAGATGACAACACCATTACTGGCGTTCAATCAAATGCACAGACCTTTCTAACTGAGAGCGCCATTGTAACGGCTACTTGTGGAGAAGCCTGCGAAATCACCGTTTACACGCACGCAACGCTAGGCGAAACCACGGTAGGCAGCGACGAGACTTCACCCGCAGGCTTAGGCTCTGATTATGAAATCACTCTAGTCACCTCATTTACTGAGACCGTATCGGCTGTAGTAGCAGGTGGAATCACCACTTACTTCGACGTCGTCACCGAAAAGGGTGCTACTTTAGAAATGTACTATGACGACCTCAGCGATGCCGATGACGGCACGTTAGCTGCGAACAATCTACTTGGTAGCGGCTTTAATGATGGCAAGTTAATATTGTCAGGCACGACAATATTAGACTCTACAGGCAGTTTTAGTGTTGACTTTCTCGCAGATCCTGTAGACCTCGATCAATCTCCCGCTGGCGACGACGACTACCCCACCATCGATACTATTATCGGCAATGGAAGCCAGGGAGCAATCGTCGTCGGGGGCTTTACGCTCGATCCCGATCACTTCCTAACCGAATTAGAGAGCTTCACACTAGCCTTCGCCAATATTAGCCAACAACTGCCCTTTGTCTCCGCTGACCCCTCTGAATGTTTCACCCAAACCTTTGGGGAAACAAGCGTTGGCGGCACTCAGACACAAACAAAGGCAGACTGTGATCAGCTTTTCGATGACGAAATGGGCACTGCAGACAGCCAGGGCGGCTTGACACCTGTAATCGGCACACTTAATGGCTTAGGTGTTCTTGCTGGTGGCGGTAAGGACTTTATTGCCCAGACCGACTTTAACTCACCCGTCACGGGCATCCCCTCACCAGCGCCCCTGGCTCTGATGAGCATCGGCTTGCTCGGACTCGGTTTGTTTGGCCGCAAGAAGGCTAAGCACGCTGCTTAATCGCTAGCACCACAGGCATTAAAAAGCCGAGCTTATGCTCGGCTTTTTAATGCCTGTCTCATTATCCCTCGACGCCGATGTGATGTATGGATGCAGCCACCTCCAAATATCCGCGACGGCTGATATCGTCAAGCAAAGGAAAGCGAAACGTTTCTCGCCTCGGCGCTCTGGTCGGCCACGAGTGTTTCGGATGGCAGACTAAATTGCATTCAGCCCTGTCGGCCTGACAAGGTCAGAGAACTGCGGCTGCCACCTTGTCAAACAGTGGCTAGCCGCCTCAGCGACAAAGCAGCACCACAATTAACACCCATCAACAGCATAGACAAAACCTACAAGTGTGTACGAAAGGCAAGGTTCACTACCGTGGTAGGCTCAAGGTGAAAATATCGCTCAGCCACACAGATCGATAAAGCTGGCAAAACCCCAGAACCCACCTGCCCGCCATTTTAAATCACCAGTGACAGAGCTAAGAGTGAACATGGAGAACAACGGGAGAGTCATGGGCTATTTAAAACTTGGCAGTTCGGCCATACAGCTCCACCCTCGCTTACCTCGCTGAGGGGCCGCAAGGTAAGCCAAGTTCAAGATGCCGGTGTGAAACCTATCAACTGTATTTTTCTACCCCGTCTTGTCTCGAGTTCGAGTCAGCAAAATTCTACGTACTGATGGAAACGCTATGCCAAATCGAATCAGACTAGGGTGTTACTAAGCGCTGCTGAATTTGCGCCTGGTGGTTCTTAAATTCGGCATTATCGGGGGCAATAGCCAGGGCATTATCAATATAATTTTCGGCTTTGGCGTATTGTTTCTTGCCGAAATAAATCATCGCCAGCGTGTCCATAACGCCGGGCATGTTCGGGGCTAGTACCTGGGCTTGCCGCGCATATTCCAGGGCCTTGTCGTGCTTGCCCTGTTCGAGTAAAACCCAGGCCAGGTTATTGTGGTTTGAGGCGCTGGGTAAATATTTCAACAAACGCAGTAACCTTGCCTCGGCCTGGTCGAATTGACCCTCGGCAAGCAGGTAGGAACTGAGTCGTTGCAGGGCCCGGGTATCGGCAGGTTTTTGCTCAAGCCAGCCCTCGAGCACCTCGATGGCCTCTACTCTGTGCTGAGTATTCCAAAGGGCGATGGCATATTGATTGACCAATATGCCATTTTTCCGCTTTTCAAGCAGTTCGGCAAATAAAACCCTGGCCTGCTCCATATCGCCAGAGCTGAGTGCTATTTGGGCTTGTAATTCTTTCACCAGGGCCGCGTCTGCATTTTGAGAGCGCAGCACTTGCAGTTGTTTTTTGGCCTGCTCGAGCTCACCTGTGCGCAATGCCTGTCGGCCCGCCATAAGCCGCGCGCCAATGTGAGCAGCATCCAGGGCAAGTACTTTGTCTATTGCCGCCTGCATTTTGTCTAGTTGAGCCAATTCCTCGTATAACACGGCCAGACGATAATAGGCCCCGATATTTTGCGGGGAGGCTATGAGTACTCTGGAAAAACGCGCAACCGCAGCCTGCCGCTGGCCCGCCGCCTGCAGTAAATCGCCGGCAAACAATAACAGACGACTATTGCTCGGTACCGCAGCAAGAGATTCATCAATAACGGCCAGCGCCTGGTCGATATCAGCCTTTTGCAGATGCTGCCTTGCCAGTGCCCTAGCAATAAAGTCCTGGGAGGGATGAGCCCGATGAGCCCGCTCCAGCCACACTGTGGCTTCATCTTTATTACCCAGGGCCAGCTCGATGTCATAAAGCTGGTAGAGAGCTTGCAGCTTATCGTCTTTAAGGCTGAGCACCTGTTTCCACAAATCGCGAGCCAGCTCTAATTTACCCTCCTTACGCGCAATAACGGCTAAATTCGTACTAGCCGTTATATTCGAGGGGTCCAGTACCAGGGCCTTATCAAAGGCAAACTGAGCGTTGTCATAATCTTTTACTACTGCGTAGCTCATACCGTCAAGAATAGAGCCCTCGGGGCTAGCCGGGTAATCCGCCTTTAGTGTCGCCGCAATTTCCCTCACCGCCAGAATGTCTGCCTTTGCCAGGAGTTTTGCACCGCGCACGTAAAGCGCTACTTTTGGGTCTGCCGCTATCTGTTCGGGAGTAAATAAATGGTCGACGCCCGCTTCATAATCCCCCCTTAAAAAGGCCACTTTGGAATGACTTCTCATCACTCGTGGGTCTGACTTGGCGAGTCCGGCGGCCTTGTTGAGGTAGTCATTGCCAAGTTGGGCATCACCCGTGGACAGGGCGAATTCACCGGCCAGAAGTAAGAGCGCCACATCGGACTCAAGAAAGCTATCCGGCCCAAGCCCGTGCAAAACTTCGAGGCCCTCAGACAAGCCTCCACTCATGAGCGCTGTATAGGATTTAAGTTTCAGGCTCTGTGTATGACGGGGCAGCACAGCCAATATTTTGTCAAGGTAGGCGTGTGCGGTTTCATAGCGCGCCAGCCCCACCGCCGACACAGCCGCGACAAAGGAGCTGGGCAAATGCCTTGGCTCCCGTTGCACCGACCGTTCACTGAACTCGAGCCCTTGCTGGTAGTCTTTTTCACTCATAGCAGCGAGGGAGCGCAGGTAATTCACATACCAGGCATTGGGTGCTAATTTTAAAAGTTGATCCAGCTCGGCGATGGCCAGCTGAGGTTTTTCATCCGCCAAATACACCTGCGCCAGCTTTAATTTTAATTCGCGATTTCCGGGCTCACGCTTTCTGGCATCCTTATAAGCCGCAACTGCGCCCGGATAGTCACCCTCTGTAAAGAGAAGGTCGGCATTTAATTCTATAGCCTGTGTATAGGTAGCATCGACCAGCAGTAGTTTTTCTAGTGTTTGATGGGCACTGTCGAATTGCTTTTTTGCAGCCTCTAATAATGCCATTGCATACAGCGCATCCGGGTGCTCAGGCAAGCGCTCGAGAATTGCAGACAACAGCGCCTCGGCAGCATCTATTTTATTATCGGCAAGTAGTCTTTGTGCCTGCAAGGCATCGGCACTGGCCAGGGCCTCCGCTGGCCAGGAGCTCTGACGATGTGCCAGATACCTCTCGACATCGGCGTCGAGGTCCAGGCGCAAGGCCGCCCTGGCCATATTGAGATAAACATCGTAGTTCGCCAGGCCGTAGTCCAGCGCTTTGCTAAATTCTTCATTGGCGTGTAGAAAGTTTCCCGTTTTGAGGTAGACCAGACCAAGCTCAAAACGTGCTTCCAGGTTTTTGGGGTCCTGTATCAGGGCATTCTTGAGTTCAATAACCGCGGCCCTGGTATCGCCCTTATCGATGTACTCCAGAGCCCTGCCTAAATATTCATCCGAGGTAATGTCCCTGCCACAAGACACGATGAAAAACAGCCCACTGACTAATAGCACGCGAATAAGGATTTTTTTGATATCCACTGTGGGTTTTTTAATGAACATTGTCTACCTCGGAGAAAATAACAACATGGGCTTGTATTGCCGAACAAGGATTAAATGGATCTTATAATGCCGGCCAGTGTACCACCGTCAATGCCCAACGACCCGGCATAATTCCAGCGAAAAACACTTCCATGGCGTGCGCAGAATACGGCCAGGACAGGCCTGTAAGTAAGGATAAAAAGATCAAACTTATAGACCCTGAGTCGAGCGAATTATTCAAACACTGTCACGATCAAGAACGCTACATTCTTTTTCAAGAGTCGCCAATTTATTGTGATTTGCACCTAAGGTCTCGGCTCTCGCCAAATAGCGCCTCGCTCTGGGCATATAGCCAACATCCCAGCCATCTTCTTCCATATAACGTATCAGGGACTGGGCAGCAAATAAATTGAGGCTGTGGCTATTTTCATAGACCCCGGCTAATGTTTCAAAGCACTTAATTGCCGTAAAGCTATCACCCTCACGCCATGCGGAAATTCCGCTTGTATAAAGCTCATAGTGCTGGGGGTTATCCAAAGCACTCGCCAAAACAGGATCGTCTTCCCGATCAACCAGGCCCAGGATACGCCGAAATTGATAAGTGATGTGGCTGTAAAACCCAAGTGGAACTCCGGGACGCCCTAACAATGCGTATTGCTTTGCGGGCGCTTTAACAAAGGTAATGCAAGCCAGTGGAATGATAAATAATGTTAGTACTGTTGAAAACGCCAGGCCCCAGACGATAGTTGTCGCCACTGGACTCCATATTAAAGACTTACCCCCCAAACCGATTGCCAGGGAAAATAGCCCGGCAATGGTCGTTAACGAGGTGATCATAATGGGCACCACGCGCCGCCGTGCGGCGTAGGCCACTACCGTTGCCACCGGTAAACTTCGCTTGAGTTTTGCGTTTACCGTTGAGATCAGTACGATGGCATCGTTGGCGGCTATGCCTGCCAGCGCCACGGCACCATAAAGGGTAAAAAGGCTTAGGGGGTTAGCGCTGATAAAGAGACCAAGGACGACACCGATAAAGGCCAGGGGGACGACGACAAGAACGATCAAGGGTTGTACATAGCTATTAAACTGGGTGCCAAGAATCAAATACACCAGGCCGATACCGAGGATGAAAAGCCCGAGCATTGCCCCCAGGCTTTCTTCAACATCATCCATTTCACCAGAAAAATCAAGATTAACACCGGGGAATTGCCCGCTAAACGCGCTCCACTGTTGCTGAATTTGTCTATTGGCGATGAGCGCGTTACTAATCGTTGTGTCGAGGCTAGCCTCTAGCGTAACGGCACGGCGGAAATTTTGATGGCGAATATTGCTCACCGTATTGCGCTCCTGGTAAGTCAGCAATTCACTGAGCGCTATACCACCGCCGTCACTAAGACCTACGGAATTATTTAAAAAGGTATCGACATCTTGTATGTTCTGCGGCTTCGCTCTGACACGCACATTCAAGCGGTCGCCCATATGCTGTGTATTGGCAACCACTTCACCGGCTGCAAACAGATGTACAGCGCGTACAACGTCTATGGGATCTAAGCCCGATCGCGTAATCGCATCGGGGTTGAGTTGTAGCCCAAGCTCCATACCCCCGGCACTATCATCATCATAAATATCGCTCACACCCGGAGTTTGCTCAAGAATAGTCCGCAAACTGCTTACCGCACGTCGAATCTCGGCAATATCATCACCCCTGATTTTTATACTGATGGGCTTTGAGGTGGGCGGACCCATTTTCCTTTTAAGGTACGATAAATTAACCGGCCCCGGGATGGAGGATACAGCCTCTTTTAAAGAATCGATTATCTCCTGCACATCTCTGTCTTCGTCGCCTTGTGGATTGAGGCTAACTAATATTTGCCCGCGATCATCTCCGGTTAATACTTCTTTTTCGGTAAATTGCTGGCCGGCATAGTTGATGACACCCCTTGCCTCACCTGGCTGCAGGGCGTTCTCAATGACAGCCTGTATTTCACCCAGTGTTGCACTGGTTTTTTCAAGAGTCGTACCGGGCTGCATTTCGACATTCACATAAAATAATCTATAAAAATCGGCGGCAAAAAAATCTACGCGCACACCACCCGAAACAAGTATTAATGTGACCGAGCTCAATAGGACAAACATGCCATAGAGACCGCGTTTGGGCCGCCGCAGTAAGCGGATCAGTAATCCCGTATAAATATGGCGCAGGCGGCGCGTTGCTCTATTGCGCAGTAATTGCACTTTATGTCGACTGCTAAGATTAGGTTTTAGCTCAACAATATGACTCGGTAATATCCAAAAGGCTTCGATTAAACTGATGACTAATGCAATGCTCACAACGAGGGGAACAACTCGCATAAAGTCGCCTAAGACACCGGGCAGTAGCATAAGGGGCAGAAATGCCGCGATCGTGGTAAGTACTGCCGTCGTCACAGCAGGTGCAACCTCTCGCAAGGCAGCTCTCACAGACGCCAGAGCATCCATACCCTGGCGCATGCGGTAGTACACCGCCTCAACCACTACGACTGCATCGTCCACAAGCATACCCAGGCTAATTACCACACCGAGTAGTACCGAAATATTAAGTGTCTCACCAACTAAAGAAAGCGCCCAAAACGTACCGCCCAGAACAAAGGCAATACCGAGGCTGGTAAATGCCGCCAGTTTAAAGCCTAGAAAGGCCCAGGTGGCGAGTAAAACGAGGACTAAACCTATACTGGCATTGCGCTCCATCACAGTGAGTGCAGCACGAGTGGATTCGGTCTGATCATCGAGTAAAGACAGGTGCACACCAGTTCTCTGGGCTAGCTTATTTTTTTGCTGAATATAAGCATCGACTTCTTCCAGCAATTGCAGGTTATTAACCTTGCCCTTTTTGTAAACTAGCAACAGTACCGCTGACTGCCCCTTGAAGCGCACTAACTCCCTGGCTTCTTCACGGCCTCTGGTAATATCGGCAATGTTGCGCAATAGAACTTCGCCATGACTACTGGCAATGGGAAATGACGCAATATAATCGGGGTCGCTACTGGTACCCGATAGGCGAATCAACCACTTCTGATCACCCAGCTTTAAATCACCGGCCGCAAGGTCTTTAAAGTAGGCCCGCACAGTATCCGCCAGGTCAACAGCCGAAACACCCAGGCCTAGTAGACGGTGGGGTAAAAAATCCACTTGCAATTCAGCATCGCGATCACCGACCGAAAGGACGTCATCAACACCGTTTATTCTACTTAAATCATCTTTTACATTTTTTGCAATACTATGTAATTCATCTTCACCGGACTCCCCGTGAACCACTAAAGTCGCTGTAGGAAAGGCCTTAGAACTCGAAATAACAAAGATATCGGGCTGCTTTACCGTAGCGGGTAACTCGCCTTGTCGAGCCTGCAACTCTCTTCGCAGATCGGCCATGCGCTTATCAAAGAGATCCTCATCCATGTCTTTGAAACGAACTAGAATACTTGAAACACCTTCCCTGCTAGTACTGGACACAAACTTGACGTCTGCTACCTTCTTGATGCCCTCCTCTAAAGGGTCGGTAATCTGTGCCTCCACATCGGGGGCCGTGGCACCTGGCCAATAAGCCCATATCTGCACCCAATTAAAATTGATGCTTGGATCTTGCTCTCGGGGTAACTGATAATAAGATAACCAGCCCAATGCCAAAACAAGAATAAAGGTAAGATTTGTAAGCGTATGGTTTTGAAGTAGTTTTGCAAACATAGTGTCAGGGCTCAATCACTCGTACTGCATCACCATCATTAATTTCAAATCGCCCATTGATTACGATTCTACTCATTGGTGGCAATTCTTTTACCAGGCTGGCGGGCTGCCCCGATCGCGCTCCTTTGATAGGCACGAATTTAGCTTGTCCTTGCTGTTCTATAAAAACACCCAAGCCCTTACGGCGCACCAATAACTCTGCTGGTACAAAGGCAGCAGGCGTCTTCCACTCCGTGCGCCCGGCGCTGCCTGGGTAGGCCTTGTCCGTCATAAATTCTAAACGCACTTCGTAGCTACGAATACGGCTTTCCATCAAGGGCAGGGTAGCCCTCAGCGTGAGCGGATAGCGCTTCTCATTGGCGATAAAGACAATGTGTTTCGCCTGTTTTAGCAGTTCAAGGTCCTGTTCTTGTACCTTGGCGGAAACCTCGACATTATTTCGGTCCAGCAAACGCAATACAGGGCTACCGGGTATCAGGTAGTCACCCAGGTTGGCCAACTTAGAGATCACCACCGCATCAAACGGTGCACGGATGGCGCATTTAGCGACAGCTCTCTCGGTCGCCCTCAAAGAAGCCTTTAAGCCGACAACATCGGCCGCCGAAATGGCCGCATTGGAACTGCGACGCTCAACCTCTTCCGTGGATATGTTTTTCTTCTTCGATAACTGAGTCACTTTTTTGAGCCGGGAGCGATTAAACTTTAAATTCGCCCGCTCGGCCGTCAAGGCAGCAGTGGCCTGAGTAACGGCAATTTCATAATCTTCACACTCCATGCTAGCAACAATATCGCCTTGTTTTACACTGTCACCCACTCTCACACTAATACCTTTAAGGATGCCCTTAAGCTCGGTACTAACACGGGTGTCATTCAAGCTGAGAGTGGTTGCCGGCGCATTTCGCACCGGGTAAAAAAGAACATCGGCCAATTTTTTGGTGGTCACCGGCGTCGCGTCTGCTGCCACTTGAGTAACTAAAAGACTCGATAAAATAAGAAGAGTAAGACTATAAAGGTATTTCATAGTGACAATTAAACCCACATTAATTGGTTGTTAGCCCTTTGCAGCACTGCAGGTTATCGCTTTGGAACACTGCAAAGATGGCTATTTGACCCTTATTTTTTACTTTTTCAATTGTTGCAAGGTCTTGCGCAAGGAGCGCGAGGAAGCACTGGTGCCAAAGCCCAGCCGCCCCATAAAAACCGCGTCCACTTCACCGCCACTCAGGGTATCGAGCTCACCACGTAGGGTATCGGCCTCGGCCAGTTTATCGGTACAGTTGGTAAAACGTCGACCCTGACGTGAATAAGTGGAAAAAATCAGCGGTGTCATCTCCGGCTGTAACTGTAAACCGAGCTGGGTTGCGGTGAGCCAAAAACGTTGTGTCGCCCGTCCACCCGCGAAATAATCGCCGCATTTCTCCCTGGGCTCATCGGCAACAATCATAAAATGAGCCCCGCAGCGTAGTGCAGGTATCAGGTCGAGTTGCATACGCGGCATCAGGGTACCAGCGAAATAGCGGTTGAGCATTTTCACTCGCGACCAACTCTGCAGGGCCCATTTCATCATTTTAAGGGTCAGGGCATCCGCGCCCAAAGCCTGATCTGGTATACGGTCGCTACTAAATTGCACACCCCAGTGGATGATTCTTTTATGAACCTCATAGACCTCAGGAATGGTCAAACGAATTTTTGCGGCACGTAACAATAGGCGTGCCATTTGCCACTTCCCTTGACGACCCTCTATCCAGATAAGTCGATAACCCGGGCCGACTGCCGCCTCCAGTGCCAATTTATGCTTCGTCATCAAGGCCCGCGTGTCCAAGGGTAGGCGCTGCACACTGCGAGTCTTAATGTACGGCAGCAGAGAAGGCTGTTCTGCAGGCTGTTCGAGGGTAGCCAAGTGCACATCGATAAGGGGTTCGGCATCAGCACTGGGGTCGTCTAGAGAAAAGCTGGCATTCAGGCCTTCACTGCGAGCGGCAATGGCGATATTCTCCAGCAAAGCCCCCACCGATGTCTGACTAGCGCGGCCATCCAGGTCGTAGACACACCAGTCCCGTGTATCGCGGGTGTAAATAACAAAGTGTTCGTCACTACGGATTTCAAACTGCCAGGGCTGAGTGTTATCACCACTGGGGGCCCAGCGTGCGTAGTCGAGTATTCTCTCTATCGGGCCAGCTAGAACTTCCTCTGCCTTTACAGGGGCCATAGCCAATTTTTCCGAGAATCGCTTACGAATAATTTTAAGGCCCAGGCGCTGCAAGGGATTATTATTACCCATAGGCCGCCAGGTTTTTGCCATTTTGTTGCGATAGGCATCGAAGTGAAGGCCTTTTGGAGCAGCTGGAACCTCGCCCCTGTTTAAGAGGATTTTCAGTGCATGGGTGCCCGCCATGCCTGCACACAGCTCACAGGCCATGGCTGTCGACGGCCCCTTGTGAGCATTGAGATCAAGGCGGGTATCGTCGACCAGGTATTTCGCCTGCAGCATGGCAGGTGACAAGCCCAGTAAAAAACGTAGCAGCTGCTCGTCTTCGGTTTGCCCAGCCAAACGGAAGTATTCTTCAAAGCTCATCTGACCGGGTAAAAAAGCAAGAAATGCAACGCCCATACCCAGCGGAGCGGCAGTGATGGCCGGAATGCCCTTCTCGGCACAGGCGGCAAAAACGGCCTGGCGAATTTCGACGGCAAAGAAATCCAGTGCATCAACATAGAGGTCAACACCCTCCAGGAAGCTATCCAGATTATCCCTATCAACACCGGAGGAAAATTTTACGAGATCCAGTTGCGGGTTAATGTCGAGAGCGAGCTCGGCCAGCACCTCAATTTTTTCCCGACCCACATGACGTATGCTGGCGCCCGCTTGTCGATTAAAATTTTCTTGTTCAAAAATATCGAGGTCGGCAATATTGAACTTACCAATACCCAGGCGCGTCAGTGTTAAAAGATGGCTGCCGCCAACGCCCCCCAGGCCGGCAATGGCAATACGCTTAGCACGTAGAATTGCCTGCTCCGTTTCGGTCAACCAACCGAGATTGCGTGAAAATGCCACCTCATAGTTAAAATCCTCCTCCAACATAATTTTCCTATCTGAGCGACCTTGCGACACCTTGTTTTCCCTGAATTGTTCTTATAGTGGCTAGCACAGAGCCCTCAATCTTAAATTTTAGCTCAATAGCTGTTGTGAATAGGTTTTACCTATTTGCTGGTGAATAGCATCGTAGAGTTCCCTAAGTTCGGGAACCAGTCCATCAATGACAGACTGTGTTTTGATGTAATACAGCGCTCGTTCACCGTGGTACTCAATCGTTTTACCCGCTTGTTGCCAGACGATTCCAGAGGATTTCACCAGCCGAGGCAGGAAGGGCTCCATCATTGCAAAAACATCTTTACGACCAGACAAGTCGGCCAGAGCGGCACAGGCCAGCAAGGCCGATATGGCTATTAAAGAAAATGTGCGCTGTTCAGCCGCAGAGCAATCCAAAGCGCCGACCTTACCAAAGCGTGTTGCAGATTCCCCAGAGCGGCGGCGGAAAGCCCCATCAACCGCTAATCGCGACACCTCAGCCATGGAACCTCTATGAGTCTTTAAACCCTGTACAAAGGCCGTATCGATACTCTCGGCACAATATTTTTCAAAGGGCAGGAGGTCCTCAATCTGCTCCGACGCTGGTACAAGTCGCACACAGCCAGCGGCCATCCCACTACTTCTGTGTCGAATTAGACAGTGCAAAGACCTTTCATCGTACTCATCAAATTCCGCCTTGCCGGGAAAACGCCCCGCTGCCTCGTACCTAAATTCGTCGCAATAAACACGATAACGCACTTCGAAAGCGGCTTGTTTATCCTCGACACTGGTCGCCAGCTCTACCTGGAAAAACTGTAGGAATTTTTCTGCGAGTGAAGCCTTTTCATCATTCATATCCGACTCCCTTACTCCTCCGTGTCCAAGGAAAGCCTGCATTATGCCCCCAAGCCGCCACCTAATTAGCGTGGTATCGAAGCCGATGAGGCCGGCAATCTACACAGTAAAACTAGAGGCGCAAGCCATGTTTTTTTTCGATAAAGTCCAGCAGGCCAGCAATGGCCTGGTTCAGAAAAGTATACACCCGCTTAAATCCTTCTTTATTACTATAGTAGGGATCTGGAACGTCGATCACATCTACCTGTGGGGCAAAGGCCATTATCATCCCCAACTTATGGCGATATTCATCCGGGCATAGCTTTGACACACTCAGGAAGTTACCTTCATCCATGACAAGAACGTAGTCAAACTCAATGAAATCAACAGGCTGAATACTGCGCGAGCGCAAACCAGCGATGTCCACACCCGCCGGTAGTACAGCTTGCTGAGCCCTGAGGTCCGGCCGTTGACCCTTTCTAGATACGTGAGTGCCTGCCGAATCGACTCTAATATGTCGTGACAAACCTCGCTCAACTAATTTCTGTCGCAACATACCCTCTGCCATTGGTGAGCGACAATAGTTTGCCGTGCAAACCAGGAGCACCGAAACTTGCGTCACATCCTGCTTGGCAAACAAAAAAATGCGTCTAAAAAGGCTCAAATACGATTAGCCTGTTTTACACGACAATAAGTGCTTTCGTTCTCTCCATATTCAATACGCATTTTTATGGAAAAACCCCTTATAACAACTCTTCAAAATAATTTTAAGGTCGAGCCAAAGACTCCAGTTATTAATGTACCAGAGGTCATGTTCGACCCTCTTACTCATTTTTTCCAGGGTATCCGTGCGACCTCGATAGCCATTAACCTGAGCCCAACCGGTAATGCCCGGCTTGACTTTATGGCGCCACATATAAGACTCCACGAGATCTTTATAGTATTCATTATGTACCAGCGCATGGGGTCGCGGGCCAACGATGGACATGCGGCCCTGTAACACATTAAAGAATTGCGGTAGCTCGTCGAGACTGGTTCTACGCAGGAAGTGACCCAGGGGTGGTATGCGGGGATCATCACGCTCGGCTTGAGTTAGAACACCCTGCTGCTCATTGTGAACTTCCATGCTGCGAAATTTATAAACATGGATTTTTTCGCCACCCATACCGTGACGTTTCTGCTTGAATAACACCGGGCCCTTTGAACTGAGCCTTATCGCCAATGCGATAAGCAGACACACGGGAATCACCGAAATTCCAATCAAGGTCGCGAGAATCAAATCCTCAAGCCGCTTCACACCACGATTAAAACTATCGAGCGGGGTATAACTCAAATCAATCGTGTATTGCGAGCCAAGGTAACTGATCCTGTGCTTGAGCAACTTCACATCATCCAGTTGTGGAATAAAGCGGATATTCACCAAAGTATGGCGCAACTCGTAGCTAATCTCGTCAATATTGGCACAGTCACTAAAAGGCATGCTCATCCAGACTTCCGCCACACCAGAGCTCTTAACCCGTTCAGCCAGGCCCTCCCAGGCCATGCTGTCCTCCTGTAAATTAAGCTCCTCGCAGATGAGAAAGCCTGAGGACTCCATGTTTTTCAAGGTTTCGTAGCCCTGCTCAGAACCATGGATAATCAACACCTTATTGAGCATCCGGCCCCGAGCCTGCAATTGTGCTATTAACTGGTAATAACCCGTATGGGCAATAATCAGTACCAGGCAGCTGATGCCAATCCACCAAGCCAACCAAAGGCGAGAATACATCTGTGTGACTTTGAGAAAGACGATAAGCAACATGAAAATACTAAAGGCCAGGATTACTCGACTGCAAAAATAAAGGAAAGTTCTCCTTAGCGTTGAGCCCGCATTCGGGTAAGAGTTGCCTGCGATAAAGGTTAAGCCGGTCATCAGGCTAGCGGAAAAGATAAACAGATGATAATAAGGTGGCAGGTTCAGCTCACCAAAACGTAGAAAATAACTAAAATATCCGGTCAGAACTATTATTGTAATATCGACGATGACGGGAATAATAGAGATCCCAGAAACCACACTCGTATTTAACTTAGCCATCTAAGCTCACTAATTCCCACTTATTGCAATGTCACATAGCAAAATGGCCACTTATCCAGGTGACCATTTTGACCTTAGTTACTTTAAAATTATAAGACGATCAAGGCCTCATTCTTTTCGACTGTACTATCACCAATACCCTTGATGTTCGACAGCTCCTCCTTGCGACTGAAAGGCCCGTGCTCTTCCCGGTACTTTACAATCGCCTCGGCCTTACTCGGGCCTATGTTCTTTAGGACCTGCCGTATTGATGTTAACGGTTGTAATCGGCGCCGTTGTCGGTTCGCCCGTCATTTCAGCGTGAACCGGCCCCACCGTCGCTAGACCGAACAATAAAACCGTGCACACACAAACCAACATCGTTCTTAAACGTTTCATATCCCTATCCCTGCACCGAAGTGCTCCATGTAAATGTATTAAATCGGGGGTTCATCCCCCGATGTTATCTTCGCCAATTTCCTTTTTTATCGCAAGTAGTGCTGCCACTGGGTCTTTTGACTGTGTCACTGGTCGCCCTATGACCAGATAACTACTGCCCCCTTCAACCGCCTGCCGAGGATTCATGGTACGCCGCTGGTCATCGTCCGAAGACAGACCGGCGGGTCGAATGCCCGGTGTAACCCGCAAAAAGGCATCGCCGTATTGCCTGGCTATGGTATTCGCCTCCTGTGCCGAACACACCACCCCATCCAACCCGCATTGCTTCGCGAGCCCAGCCAATTGTGCCGCTAGCTGCGCAGCTGGCACAGTTAAACCCAGTTCAGCGAGATCACTATCTTGCATACTCGTCAGTACCGTCACGGCTATAAGGCGGGCATCACCACCCTGGCGCTCGAGTGCTTCTCGCGCCGCCGACATCATTCGCGAACCACCCAGCGCATGTACATTGAGCATCCACACCCCAAGGTCCAGGGCCACGCCAACGGCCTTGGCAACGGTACTCGGGATATCGTGAAATTTGAGATCAAGGAAAACATCAAAACCCCGATCCACCAGGGCTCTCACGAGGTCTGGGCCCGAGTGGGAGAATACTTCCTTGCCGATTTTTAAACGACAAAGATCGGGGCTCACACTATCGGCAAAATTGAGTACGGAGGATTGATCGGGATAATCTAAAGCGACAATAATGCGCTTATCAATAACGGCAACAGGCATTTTAAGCTTCTTTAGCAGTGAGTATTTTTAGCCCTTGGGGGCTGTAGATTCCAGCTTTTTTATCTCGGCCTCGGCAAGTTCCAACTGACGCCGCAACCGTCGAGCTTGAGCTCTTTGCCCAAAAAAACTCGGCAAACCAAACACATAGCTGAGCACACTGCCGGCCAGAAAGGCCGCCAGTAGCCAAATACCGAGGGGAAGTTGCAACAGGGGAAAGCCAAGCAAGGTCACGGCAACTTCAAGGGGGTTGTCCTGCACAATCCAGATACCAAGCAACACGCCAACCAGCAGTAATAACAGGCCAATCCATCGCTTTAATTTTGTCATTGTCATCTCCGAAAAAAAACGGCAAAGCTTTCGCTTTACCGTTTTTAATTAAACTACCTGCAGCGTGAAGTTACTTGCCAATTCCAGCGTTAACTCGCTCCCGCAGTTCTTTACCAGGCTTAAAATAGGGCACATATTTACCCGGTAGTTCAACGGTTTCTCCGGTTTTCGGATTCCGCCCAACGCGTGGGTTGCGATAGTGTAGGCAAAAGCTGCCAAATCCTCGTATCTCGATACGCTGGTTGTTCACCAGCGCCTGGGTCATTTCTTCCAGTATCATCTTCACAGCCAACTCAACATCCTTTGGCGGAAGCTGGTCCTGAAATTGCGAAATTCTATCAATCAATTCAGATTTGGTCATTTTCCCCTACCGATATCGCCCTATTACCAGCCAACAGCTATCTGTCGTTACTCTCCATCTGCGCCTTGATAAGATCACCAATGGTCGTCGGTGTAGCGGCATTGTCAGACTCTTGTTTCTTGTGATCCTGAACAGCTGCCTTCTCTGCGGCCATATCTTTCGCTTTGATAGACAGGTTAATGACGCGATTCTTTCTATCGGTGCCAATAACTCGAGCTTCAATTTCATCACCCACTTTCAGCACAGAGCGCACGTCTTCGACTTTATCCTGAGAGACTTCAGAGGCCTTCAACATACCTTCAATCTCTTCGCTCAAAGTGATCGTCGCGAACTTCACATCGACTTCTTTAACCACACCTTTAATCAAGCCGCCTTTTTCATTCTCGGCAATAAAGTTGGAGAAGGGATCATCGGCAAGTTGCTTAATGCCGAGGGAAATACGCTCACGCTCGGAGTCGATAGCCAGAATGACAGTCTCAAGCTCATCGCCTTTCTTGTAATTTCTGACGACGTCTTCACCGGTTTCATTCCAGGAAATATCGGAAAGATGCACCAGTCCGTCAATACCACCGTCGAGGCCGATAAAGATACCGAAGTCAGTAATTGACTTGATAGTACCGGAGATCTTGTCACCCTTAGCGTGCTGACCACCGAAGTCGTCCCAAGGATTAGTGAAGCACTGCTTCATCCCCAGAGAAATACGACGACGCTCTTCATCAATGTCGAGCACCATGACTTCAATTTCTTCACCTACCTGTACAACCTTGGAGGGGTGAACGTTTTTGTTAGTCCAGTCCATTTCGGAAACGTGAACCAAACCTTCAACACCATCTTCCAGCTCGGCAAAACAACCGTAGTCAGTGAGGTTAGTGACGGTTGCTTTAACCTTCACTTTCTCTGGGTAACGGCCTTTGATATCGCTCCAGGGATCTTCACCCATTTGCTTCATGCCGAGAGAAACACGGTTGCGCTCGCGATCGAACTTGAGCACTTTAACGTCGATATCGTCACCAACGTTAACCACTTCAGACGGATGCTTAATACGCTTCCAGGACATATCGGTGATGTGTAGCAGACCATCGATACCGCCGAGGTCAACAAAGGCGCCGTAATCGGTGAGGTTTTTAACCACACCCTTCAGTGTGATACCTTCTTCAAGGTTATTGAGCAGCTCTTCGCGCTCAGAAGAATTGATCGCTTCCATCACCGCACGACGTGAAACTACAACGTTGTTGCGCTTCTGATCAAGCTTGATTACCTTAAATTCCAGCGGCTTGTCTTCGAGGTGAGAAGTTTCGCGCATTGGGCGAACATCAACCAAAGAACCGGGTAAGAACGCGCGCAGGCCATTGAGGTCGACGGTAAAGCCACCCTTGACCTTGCCGTTAATAATACCGATAACCACTTCGTCGGCTGCCTGCGCCGCTTCAAGTGCAATCCATGATTCAGCACGACGCGCTTTCTCGCGAGACAATTTAGTGGCACCAAAGCCATCTTCAACCGTCTCCAGCGATACCTGCACTTCGTCGCCAATCGCTACAGCCAATTCGCCATTGTCATCGAAAAATTCTTCTACGGCGATAACGCCTTCCGATTTCAAACCAGCGTGGACGGTTACCCAGTCCTTGTCTATATCGATAACAACACCGGTTACTATTGAACCAGGTGCCATTTCAACCGTTAATAAACTCTCTTCAAAAAGTTCAGCAAAGCTTTCGCTCATCCGGGAAATACCTCTATT
>MAAC01011145.1_pt1 | contig 84522 bp, 76 predicted proteins | sample 1115981 | NCBI WGS metagenome assembly MAAC01 (sample SAMN04961126, study PRJNA320927) | seawater metagenome | isolation source: sample BD02T64 sea water enriched with oil for 64 days | place: USA:Gulf of Mexico | collected 2013-07-27
CTCATAGGCATCGCGAAATTCCTGATGAGCACTGAAATCAAATCGTCCCTGGATCTTAATGGTCAATTCACCAGCGGACCCTTCAGAAGACCATATAGCCATTATTACACCTCAAGACAAAGTTAAAGTCTTAACACCTACCAATGTAAATGTTCTTGTTGTTATACCCGCAAAGTCGCGAGCACTCCAATTAAGCTCTTAATACTGAGCATAGACCAAAATGTTACGTCACGTAAATATTAAGAGATAATTTCATGCATTTTATCGTGCTGATCCACAAATTGTAAGAATCCTTCATGTATTTCAACAAGTTGGTGGCGATTTAAGTGCTCACTAAGGCTCAAAAGTTGCACATCGCGGGTTAAATTTTCGACGATATTCAACAGCGAACGCAAAGTGTCCCTCAACCCAGCAACCACCCGTCGAATTGCCTCTCCTAACTGCAACCAACGCACATCCAATTGCGATGTAGATTCATACCTTTCATATAAGTCATCTAAAATACTCAGGCAACCCGACACGCTAGCGTACAATCCATCACAACGAGCCGCCGTTAAACAATAGTCTGCACCTGACATTTCCGACTCCACCCAACTAATTGCTGCATTACTGGGCAAATAATCTACAGTTGTAAGGCTATTCGTCAATCCCTGAATCAAACTATCCAGTCTTTTCAGATCATTTTCAGCTCTTTCGCTGATACCCACCAAATCTTTTGACACAGAAACAAAGCCACGACCTACTTCACCACACCTAGCAGCAGACACCATAGCGTTAACGGCCAATAGCTCAGTATTTTTCGCAAGGTCATTTGCCTGATCGACACGATCCCCCATTCTACCTAGTAATACCAGTGTGTTTGTAATATGGGCCGACAACATTTGAGATGACTCATTTAGACTCAGCAATAAACGAAAGTAGTACTTTTCAACATCAGAGAAATGACGTTCTTCCATCATTTTTTCATCCTCGTCTATTAGTGTTGGTTGTTCAGATAGGCGTTTTATCGCTACTCGATACCGATAATATGCCGTTGTCACCCAAGCGGCATATGAAGTTAAGATAAGCAACAAAAGGTAAAAAGGTACATCGATGATAATACAACCAACTACCACCGCACCAGAAATTGATAGCGCAACACCATAGCGCAGAAAAAATACAGCCAATTATCATCTACCCCGCATCTTTTCGCGACAATTTTTCGGTCCTTCGGTTCGTCAAATCGAGCAAGCGCTTAGAGATCTTGTGCAGCGCCTTAACCTCGCAGTGTGCACCCAGCTTAAACGCCACTCCTGGCATTCCCCACACCACCGAACTATTTTCATCCTGTATAATGGTATAGCATCCGAACTCTTTCATTCGAAGCATTGCTTCTGACCCATCAGCTCCCATCCCCGTTAACATAACAGCAACCGTGTTCTTTAGCCCACACGCGATCACAGAATCAAACAACACTTCCACTGAAGGCCGATGTCTATTTACCGGAGGCTTTTCATCTATATGCGTAACATAACCTCCTTGAACCTTCTTGATGGTTAAATGATATCCACCGCGGGCGATATAGGCATGGCCTGGCATGAGTTTTTGATTGTTCTCTGCTTCATGGACCGTCATCGAGCAGCAGGAATTCATCCTGGCAGCATAGCTCGCACTAAAACGCTCCGGGATATGCTGAGTAATAACCACTGGAGGACAATTTGCGGGTAATCCCATCAGAACATCTTTGATCGCTTCCGTACCGCCAGTAGAAGCACCGATTGCAATGATTTGTCCTGCTCTCGGAGCATAATCAGTAACTTTAAGGATCGCTTTTGGACGATCACTACTACTTCTTTTAGATCGACGCTCCAATTCACCTAGATTCGCTTGAATAGAAGCACGTAATTTTGCAGTAACATCAGCAGCGTAACTTTCTAAGCCCTTGCCTAGATTCTCCTTCGGCTTAGGCACAAAATCGAAAGCACCAATATCCAATGCCTCCATAGTGATTGCAGCTCCAGCCTCAGTTAAAGTAGAAATCATTACCACAGGCATCGGCCGTAAACGCATGAGGTTACGTAAAAAAGTGATGCCATCCATACGTGGCATTTCTATATCGAGAGTAATCACATCAGGGTTTAGTTGCTTGATTTTATCTCTCGCTATAATTGGATCCGCGGCGGTACCCACAACCTCCATATCAGGCTCAGCGTTTATCATCTGCTTTAATAACTGTCGAATCACCATTGAGTCGTCAACTACTAGAACCTTTATTTTATCCATTCGACACTCCTAGCATTAAAACAACTCAATATCACCTTGGGTCGGCGTAGAGTTAATCGTTTTAGCGTAACTTTCCTCTCTCTCAAAGACCACGTTATTGGTGGTGGTCTTCAACTTTCGAACCTTCACCGATCCCGTATCGGGGAAATACAGTACTTTTCTGGGAAACATACCCCCAAGATCTTGCACTGCAACTGAAATATTCTCCTGATCAAGGTAATGTAAAATAAATTCGATGTTCTGTTTACCCACATCCATCTGACCCTTTCCCGATAAAACCCTACCACCGCCAAATAATTTCACTTCAAGGTTCTTTCTAATGCCGCCATTTTTAAGCACAGCATTAATCAAGTACTCCATCGCCCAGTTACCATACCGAGCCGCGCCAGTAAAATCTGGGTTCACATTAGCACTTTCATGCTGAGCGGGTAACATAAAGTGATTCATCCCCCCAACACCATTAACCCTGTCGCGGACGCAGGCGGAAACACAAGAACCTAACACTGTGACAATCATCTCCCCGTGTGTACTTACGTAAAACTCCCCAGGAAGTATCTTTGCGGCATACAACCCCATGCGTTTGTCCCAATAGCGATTGATACTACCAAAACCTTCAAGCGCTTTCGGTTGCGGGTGAGTCGGAGAGCTATATTCAGGGTTCGCGCTCATGATATCTTCCTGTAGACGGTTTTCCCTAGAGATTCAAACCGCGTAGTCACACCATGTAGTGTTTCAGAGTGTCCAATAAATAAATAACCATTCGGCTTTAGTGCGTTCGCATATCGATCGAATAGTATCTGCTGCGTCTCTTTATTAAAGTAAATCACCACATTCCGACAAAATATGAAATCAAATTTCCCCTTGATCGGCCATTCATTAAGAAGATTAAGCTGATTGAACGTAATGTACCTTCTCAAATGATCGGACACCGAAAAGACACTGCCTCGCCCATCTGGATTAGGGATTTTCGTAAAATTATTATGGGTGATTGATCGTGATAATCCATCTAACCTTTCTGGTGTGTAAATACCCTCACGCCCAAAGGACAGCACATTTGTATCCAGGTCAGTGGCAAGCACCTTAACATCCCATTCTTTCTTACTTCCAAAAGTCTTATCAAGGGAAATTGCAAGCGAATATGGTTCCTCGCCTGTAGAACACCCCGCTGACCATGCTCGTATTTTCTTGGAGCTTTTTTTCTGCGCAATTATCTCTGGATAAACCGTATCGGAAAGGAAGTCAAAGTGGTGTTTTTCTCGAAAGAAAGACGTCAAATTAGTTGTAATCGCATTAACAAAATCACCTAGCTCTTTATCCTTATTCCTGACAAGATATTCACAATACTGATTGAAATTTTTCAATTTCAACACCCGGATGCGTCTAACGATACGACTATATACTAAGTCTCTTTTATGCTCACCAAGTTGAATCCCTGTCTCCTTATTCGCCATCTTAGAAAGAAATTCGAAATTTTTTTCTAACATTGGAAATTCGCGACGACTAAAATCCTTATTGTCTATCTTACGATCTAATATCCGGTTACTTTGCATTATATTCTAGACACCTTGCGGTCAGTGAACAGATACATTTGCAGCTTGGCTTCGCATGTCATTCGCGAGCAAAGCATCGATATCCAATACCACTATCATTTTCTCATCAACACCGGCGAGCCCCTGAATATAATTAGTGTTAATATGGTCACCTAAATCTGGGGCCGTTTGCATATCCTCTAAAGACAATCCATATACATCACTCACTGCATCAACAACGATACCCATCACTCTCTCAACAGTACCCAGCGCAACTTTTAGCACAATTACTACCGTCAATGGGCCATAATCAATAGCGTCCAAATTGAATTTAGCCCTCAAATCAATGATGGGGACTATAGTTCCTCGTAAGTTGATAACACCCTTCACATGCTTGGGGGAGTTAGGAACAGGGGTTACCGACTCCCACCCCCTGATCTCTTGTACACTGAGAATATCCACACCGTATTCTTCCTCTGCCATAAGAAAGGTGAGATATTGCTCCAAATTCTCTTCTTCTGATATTTTTGAATTGTCCAGCTTCTCTTCAATACTTTCAACAGATTGTTGTTCTGTGGATGCCATGATCGCCTCTTTATATTACGCTAGCGAATTTACGCTGCCTTATGTCGGTCTTTCATCTGCACAACTTTACTATCTTTGTGAAAAACACCTGCCATACGAACCATATCTGATATATCTAATATAAGCGACACAGTACCGTCACCCAAAATTGTGGCTCCAGACACACCCTCCACTTTTTTATAATTAGATTCCATACTTTTGATAACAACCTGCTGTTGTCCCAATAAATCATCGACAACCAGAGCAACCTTTTCTGACCCCGACTCCAGCACAACAAGCAGGCTCTTGGTTAGATCCGTTGTCACCGGTTCCACCGAAAATATTTCCCAGAGTTTTATGATAGGAATATAATCATCTCGAAGTCTAAACACATCGCAACCACCCGCCACATGATTAATGTCATCCAATTCTGGCTGTAGAGATTCAACAATCGAAACCAACGGTATAATGTACTTTTGCTCACCCAGTTGAATCAGTTGGCCATCAAGAATTGCCAAAGTAAGCGGTAATCTGATGGTAAACACACTGCCTTTTCCTTCCTCTGAACGTACTTCAATTGTTCCATTTAGTTCTTGGATATTTCGGCGGACAACGTCCATACCAACACCACGTCCAGACACATCGGTGACAGAATCAGCGGTTGAAAAACCCGGTTTAAAAATAAGATCATTAATCTGATCATCGCTTAAAGCTTCTTTCTCCCCAACCAGTCCATTTTCGACCGCTTTCTTGCGAATTTTATCTTTATTTAGCCCTGCACCATCATCAGTTATTTCAATGATAATATTACCACCCTGGTGAAACGCATTTAGCGTAACAGTACCCGTATCTGATTTACCGGCAGCGATTCGTTCAGCGGGTTTTTCTAAGCCATGATCCAATGAGTTTCTCACCAAATGCACAAGCGGATCACCAATTTTTTCCATTACCGTTTTATCAAGCTCTGTCTGCTCACCAATCAAAACAAGATCAATTTTCTTTTCTAGCTGCTTGGATAAATCCCGCACCATACGAGGAAAACGGCTAAAGGAAAAGCTAATCGGTAACATGCGAATACGCATAACACTTTCTTGAAGTTCTCGAGTGTTATGCTCAAGTTGCGCCAAACCTTCTTGCAACTTCGCCACATGACTCATATCAAACTCTTCACCTAACTGACCGAGCATAGACTGAGTAATAACCAGTTCACCGACCAAATTAACGAGGCTGTCGATCTTGTCGGTTCCGACTCTGATAGAGGTCGCCTCAACGGCTTTTGTTTTCGCCTTACCGCCAGGAGAACTTTCTTCCTTTACCGCCTCAGTCGTAATCATCGGCTGTACGGTGGCGCTGGAGGTTTCCGCCACAACCTCACCTGATTGTTCTTCAATTACAACGTCAGCAACTGTTGGCGATTGAGATTGTGTCCCATCCGGTGTTTCGTCCAAGGGAGCAAACATTCCTGCCAACTCATCGATCGCGAGAACAGATTCATCAACCACCCATTCAAACACTTCCTCGATCACAGCTCTAGATGCCGTAGTATCCAGAATAAGATCCCAACCTAAGTGACACTCCTCCGGGTGTATTGCACCAAAACCCGGTACATTCTCTAGAATTGCGGTGACAGATAGAGTGCCAAGCTCTTGTAACTCTCTGAACATTCGAACCGGCTCATTGCCCGTTCTCAAAACATTAACATCCGGTATGAAGTGAATTTGCCAGGTGCTCTCGCCCTCACTTACATCTTCATCTGCTGATGAATCCCCAGACCCACCATCGGAGCCAGAGGCTCCCGTATCAGATGTACCTTCTGTGATTGAGGCAGCGCCTGATACCGGCTCCTTCCCATCTAAAATTGCGTTAAAAGCCGCAATCAGCTCAGTGGAGTGACCCGTTGTCACGGTTTCTCCAGCCTGCAACTGTCCGAGCATCGCTCGAAGACAATCGACAGACTGCAGTAATAGATCTACGTGATCAGGCTGAAGCTTACGCGAACCATCTCTCACTTGATCCAGCAGGGTTTCCAACACATGAGTAAAGTCTGCGACATCTGCAAAACCAAAGGTACCGCTACTTCCTTTAATAGAATGCGCCGCTCGAAATATAGTATTGATGCTCTCTAAATCAGCATCATCACAATCAATCTCTAGCAAGCAGGATTCCATCGAATCCAAACCTTCAAAACTCTCTTCGTAGAAAATCTGGTGGAATTGACTTAAATCAATACTCATATCCTTCCTCCCAACACAGCAACTTCCACTCGAATATATCGCTCAAGCAAAGTAGACACTGTGAGAACACCCTGTTATCGGTTAACCCAACACTTTCTTAATGGTATTTAACAGCTGGTCTGGATTAAACGGTTTGACAATCCACCCGGTCGCTCCTGCTTGCTTACCTTCAGATTTTTTCCCTGCGGCAGATTCTGTGGTCAGCATAAGAATTGGGGTGAATTTATAATCGGGCAATTCCCGCAGGTTCTTAATTAACGTGATACCGTCCATTACCGGCATGTTAACGTCCGACAACACCAAATCTACAGGACCACTTTTTGCTTTATCCAGCGCCTCTTGGCCATCAGCGGCTTCAACCACATCAAAACCTGCACCTTGCAAAGTAAAGCTAACCATCTGTCGCATAGACGCGCTATCATCTACTGCTAGTATTTTTGCCATTTCTCTTACTCCGATTAACCCTGGCTATCAAACCGATTTCCAACTTCATTCTATATAGCGAATTCCTACCTACTGCTCAATGTGCAACACTTCATGCATGCCTAGCAAGGTTGCATTTTCCATAAACGTTGTAGATGGATTAACAAACACCACTGGAAACTCTTTTGCCTCCATTGCTTGTTGATAACTGTACAGTAACTGAAATGCCGCGGTGTCGACTCTTGACACTGAGGATGCGCCAATACGTACACCTTTTTCATCCGGAGATACTTCACTTAGTCTCTCGTGAAGCTTTTCTACCACACTGATGTCAATAGATTCCTCCAAGGCAAACGTTACATTCTCTGTCACTTTAGCACCCTACCGTCTTAAATTGATGTCCTTACCAAAAAGCATAGACGGGTTACCTTTAAGTGCATCATCAAAAAGGGATAATTTACTTATTTGCCTTTCGTTATAATAAAACGGTATTTATGAAGAAGGTGGAATGAATTTTTCCTATAACAACTCCCGGTGAGCAGACCTCTTACCATTGACGCTTTCGATACTGTGACTGTTCGTCTATGGATTTTTGCTCCTGCTTATCCATAAATAGAGTTTCTTCAAGCTTTGCTCGGTCGATTAATTCATCGATGCTTTTTAACCGTGCGTTCGCTTCCGCCCATTTTTTCCTATGAGAATCAACATGTTGCTTATATTGCTCAACAGTCTCTTGCTGACGCTCAACCACACCATTAAGCTTCGCTAGAAATAATTGGTATTTCTCCAGCGACGTTGCGGGAACACTACTGCTTCCCTCTCGCCCTTCAGTAAGGGAGGCATAATAATCTTGACGATATTGTTGTAATTCTTGCAGTTGTTTTATCGCAGCGTTCAACCCTTGCTGCGCTTCACCTAATCGCTGCGCTGCCTCTTTTTCTTCCTGCTGCTTAATCTGCCTAACCGGTGCAAGGCGTTTAGATTTCTTCACGAGAACAGAGCCCCTAACTCAGTTAGCCCATCATTAAACCCCACTCGCTTATTAATCGACTGCCGTAAGAATGCCTTCAAACTATCAATCTTTTGAATCGCAAGATCCGTTTCTGGATCGCTTCCTGGAACATAAGCACCCACACTAATAAGGTCTCTACTTTGTTGATAACGGGAGTAAAGTCTCTTAAATACTTGCCCTGATTGCATATGATTATTATCAACGATATTCGGCATCGCCCTGCTTATCGATGCTTCTATATCTATGGCGGGATATTGTCCTTCTTCCGCTAAGCGTCGAGACAATACAATATGCCCGTCCAGAATCGCACGAGCAGAATCCGCCACAGGATCTTGCACATCATCGCCTTCGGTAAGTACAGTATAAAATGCCGTGATTGACCCCCCTCCTTCAACTCCGTTACCCGCTCGTTCAACCAGCGCTGGTAATTTCGCAAATACTGACGGCGGATAGCCCTTTGTGGCAGGTGGCTCACCCACTGCCAACGCAATTTCTCTTTGTGCCTGAGCGTAACGTGTCAGCGAGTCCATTAACAACAGAACATTTTTACCTTGATCACGATAATATTCCGCTATCGAGGTTGCTACCATCGCTCCGTGCATCCGCATTAACGGCGAGTCATCAGCAGGGGACGCCACCACAACTGAACGCTTAAGGCCTTCTTCCCCAAGAATTTGCTCAATAAATTCTTTTACCTCTCGACCACGCTCGCCAATCAAACCCACAACCGTTATATCCGCAGTGGTATATTTGGTCATCATGCCCAGTAACACACTCTTGCCCACGCCACTACCAGCAAACAACCCCATACGCTGCCCTTGACCTACCGTAAGCAATGAATTAATTGCCCTGACACCAACATCAAGTGGCTCGCTAATAGGGCGCCGATGCAATGGATTTATAGATTCTCGAGTAAGTGATACTGACTGATTAAGGTCAAAGTTACCTTTGCCATCCAGCGGAAATCCTCGCCCATCAAGTACCCGCCCCAACAATTGATCCCCTACCGGTACTTTAGATACATCATGCAACGGAATAATACGAGCGCCAGGCTGCAACCCCGTCACTGGCTCTAACGGCATAAGAAATATTTTATCTCCGGAGAAACCCACCACTTCGGCTTCTACATCAGGAATGTCCACACTGCGAATCACGCAATGCCCCCCCACAGGGACACGACACCCCTCAGCTTCCAGCATTAAACCGACCATACGAATCAATCGCCCTTCTACAATAAAAGCTGGGCGGCGAGTCGTGTAAGGTAAATAGGCACGAATCTTTGATGCCACAGATTCACGATCCTTCAACTGAAACGCCATTAGGTGTCACCCTCTGGTGAGTCTGGTGTAAAGATTTTATCATCTCCCTCTTTAAACTGCTTAACTTCACTCAGTAACTGGTCTATTCCACCAGCGGAGTTAGCCGCGTCTTCAATATTTCCCAGCACATCAGATTGCTTACTGTATACCTGCTGAATCACCGCACTTAACCGTGTTTCTGCTCGCGCATCAACCATGCTCTTGTCGGTTTCTACAATACAACCACCGGGGGATATCGTAGGGTGGGGGGATAATTGCCAAGGAAAGTCAGCATTATCCATAGCGGCCAACTGATCCTGAATAAATGCCACATCGTCTGGGTTCAAATGAATTCGAATTCTCTTTGCCCCCGGTTGTATACATTCCAACGCCTCTCGCACGATTCCCCCTAAACTGGAGGAATCCAACTGTAATTCTCGCTCAACTACACGCTCACAAATGCTTGAGACTAACACCTTGATAGCGTCTTCAATATCTAAATCTTGCTGAGGAATAGGCTCCAATAACGCGCGACAAATATGTGACATTTTTGTCAGCATCGCTTTAAGGTCTGCGACACCGTGCTGAAAACCTTCCTCATACCCCTTTTGCTTTCCAGCTTCAATACCCTGCGCCAAACCTTCTTCATATGCAGCCAAACGAATCGCTTCAACATCTTCTGCCGTCAACGGTTGTATGTCATCATCTTCCTCTACGACTTGAACTTCAACACTGTCTCGGTACATTGACACAAATAGAGAATTATTCGCATCGGCTTGCTCAGAAGACATACTGGGCAACTCCCAACGTTCATACGCCGATAAACCCGATTCTCCTACATTGTCTTGATTCAACACGTTAGGGACACCCGGTTTATCTTTATCGCCCGTTGATTCGTCAGTACTTTTAGGCTCAACCATACTAAATCATCTCTTCTCCGCCAGCGCCACCTAGCATGATTTCTCCCGCGTCCGCCATTCTGCGAGCGATGGATAGAATTTCTTTTTGTGCTCCTTCCACTTCACTAATCTTAACTGGACCTTTCGCCTCCAGATCATCCCGCAATAATTCCGCAGCACGTTTAGACATGTTACCAAAAATCTTTTCTTTCACCACTTCGTCAGCCCCTTTGAGCGCCAACATCAATGATTCCGAAGATACTTCGCGTAACAGTGCTTGAATACCACGATCGTCCACTTCACCTAAATTATCAAATACGAACATCAAATCTTGAATCTCTTGCGCCAAATCTTCGTCCGCTTCCTTGATATTCTCCATTAGATTAGATTCGACCGCAGTATCCAAAAAGTTCATGATATCCGCAGCGCATTTCGAGCCTCCAAGATCCGTCGCTGCGGAGCTAGTTTGATTGGTAAACTGTTTTTCAAGAATATCGTTAAGCTCTTGAAGAGCATGTGGCTGAACAGTAGTAAGCGATGCAATACGCATCAATATATCTAGCCGTTGGCGTTCGTCAAAACTAGAAAGCGCCTCAGCGGCCTGGTCAGGATCAAGATAGGCGATAACAATAGACTGTATCTGAGGATGCTCAAAGCGAATAAGATCGGCGACGTTACGAGCGTCCATCCAACGCAAAGTATCAAGCCCGGCAGTGTTACCACCGTCCAATATTCTGTCTATCAATCCACCGGCTTTATCTTCACCCAGCGCACTCACCAACATGTTTCTAATATAACCGTCAGCCCCCATACCTAAGGCGGTTTGGTTGGTGATCTCCCCCATAAAAAAGGCCATCACCGCTTCAACCTGGTCTTTTTGAATATTCTCAAGCTGAGCCATTGCAGCGCCAATCTTCTGGACTTCCTTGGGTCCCATATGCTTGAGAACTTCTGCTGCCGCTTCTTCACCCAGCGACATCAACACAATAGCTGCGCGCTCTTCTGCGGCCAGACCTTTTACTAACTCATCATTGTTCGGATTTGCGTTTGCGTTTTCTTCACTCATTCATCGGCCAACCAGGTTCTCATTACCTGTGCAACCCGTCTTGGGTCCTCTGCAACCAGGGATTTCACTGCATCGAGGTGCTGATCATAGGATGCATCAGGACCAGGCAACAAAGGGTTGGAATCGCCCGTTAACATGACATCCCCTCCTTCCATGCCTTCACCCATCCCACCAAGCCCAAGATCTCCACCCATCCCACCTTCCAGCGCCATCAAGGCTTCATCTTGTTTTGTCGATGCTAGCCCCTTTAGTATAGGCCGCAATAGACCGAATATCAGAAAGATAACGGCAAGAATTGCAACACCCAATTTTGCCCAATCCATCACCCATGCTTCTCTGTACCATTCTATCGGCGGAATATCTTCTCGAGCGGACTCGATAACCGGGGCAAACGCCTGATTAACAATCGATACACTATCCCCTCTTGATGCGCTATATCCGATAGCATCTTTGACTAAAACCTGAATACGTTCCACTTCCGAATCGAGCAAAGGTTGATTCGTCTGCTTAGCATCCTTACCTTCTCCCGTCGTCACTAATTTATCGTCGATTACCACTGCTACGGACAAGCGTCTCAACTTTCCTACTTGATTCTTGGTATGACTTATCGTTCTATCTAACTCGAAATTACGGGTTGCCTGACGCCTCAAATTCCCATCAGCCCCCGTGGACTCCCCTGCAGCACCAGCACCGGCTTGCTCTGGTACGGTCGCTGCCCCTGGTGGTTGATTTGACAGAGCGCCAGGAATTCCCGCAGCCGCGCCAGCACCAGAAAATTCACTGAGAGTCTGCTCACTGCGCATAGCAGGAAGGTCTGGGTTGAAAAGCTCAGCCGTTTGTTCTGTAACACTAAAATCAATATCCGTAGTCACTTGGACCTTAAATTTTTCGAAACCAAGAATGGGTTCCAGGATGCCATTAATCCGGTCCACATAGAGACGTTCAACATTCCGTGCATATTCAAAATTTTTGGCCGCCAATGCTATGTCAGAATTTTTGTCATCGCTGGAGAGTAACTCCCCTCGTTGATCGACTACCGTTACGTCACCTTCATGGAGCTGTGGTACGCTGGAGGCCACCAGATGGACGATCGCCGCCACATTCATTTTTTCCAAAGCATGGCCTGGATATAGTTCAAGAAATACCGATGCGGTAGGTTTTCTTTGATCCCCCACAAACACCGAACGCTTCGGTATTGCCAGGTGAACTCTAGCCGCACGTACCCTGTTCATACTCGACACTGTTCTAGCCAACTCACCTTCTATACTCCGGTAATACCGAGCTTTCTCCATAAACTGGCTGGTCCCGAAAGACTGCTCTTTATCTAACAACTCATAGCCCAAGGTATTGCCGGAAGGAAAGCCTTCCGCGGCCAATAACAATCTCGCGTCATGAATTCGAGAAGCCTCGACCATAAGCATGTTGCTATTAGTATCGATCTTGAATTTTATCTTCTCTTTCTGTAAAAGGTCAGCCACTTGACCGGCTTCGAGATGACTAATGTCCGTAAAAAATGGTCGGTAGTCCGCTTCTTGAGACCACAATATTATACCAAACCCGAACGCCACACTGAACGCAAGACCTACCATCAGTCCAATCTGTTTTAATGCACCCAAATTGCCAAACCCTTCCATCACTGCGAAGGTGCCTGAGGTGGGTGCATTAGTTTCTTCTACTAGATCATCGGCCATGAATTGTCTCGCTTTACAACTAAGAAGGTATTATAGAGAGGTGACCTAAATAGACATGTTCATGACTTCTTTGTAGGACTCAATTAATTTATTTCTTACTTGAACCATAGACTGAAACGCTAACCCGGCTTTTTGATTTGCTACCATGACTCGCGTAATGTCGATGCTTGGATCACCATTAACATAACCCGTACTCAGCGCCCCAGATTCCTTCTGTATTTCATTCACCGTATCGATGGCGTTCTTAAATACGCTAGCGAATTCCGATTGCGGTCCAGTAGTGTTAGCTTTAAGATTGTCACCTAAGTTAGGTGCCTTATCCATGGATGCTGCTTGCTCCATCGCTTTCATTTGAGCAAGCATTGAATTCATCTTTGTAGATACATCCATCTTAATCACCTCTATCTATGCGACGCCGTTGGTATATTTGGCGTCAAAAAAACTCACACTATATTATTCCTTAGTTAACTATCTTCAATAAACATGCCAACAACTCATTTTGTGGGCAATTGGTAATTATTCGGCTGTTATGCGACTTCAAAATCGATGCCGGACTCACGCATACGCGCAAGCTTATAGCGCAAGGTCCTGGGACTAATACCCAGTTTATCGGCAGTGTTCTTTTTGCTCCCGCCTTCCTCACGTAATGTCTCCAATATGACCTCAAACTCTCTTTTCTTAAGGTCTTCACCCAATCCTTTGGCCGTTGAGGCAGAGGCGGCAGCATGACTATCAGCGGACGACTGAAATGGCAGTTCATCCTCTGGAATAAAAATATCATCTTCCGTTATCACACCACCGCTAGACAAAATCATCGCTCGCTGCATAACATTATCCAGCTCTCGTATATTTCCAGGCCATTGATGCGCCAATAGGCGCTCCCTCGCTCCGTTTTCAAGTACCATTGGCGACGTTGCACGTCCATTTTTTGACGCCCCTTGTTTTGAGGATAAAATGCGTTCCGCCAACGCCACAATATCGCCTTTTCGCTCTCGCAACGGCTTCCAACGCAAGGGGAATACATTCAGTCGATAGAACAAATCCTCTCGAAAACTTCCGTCTTCTACAGACTCCTTCAAATGGCGGTTTGTTGTCGCCAGTACACGAACATCTAGTGCGATAGCCTTCTTCCCACCAATGCGTTCCACTTCCCGCTCTTGTAGAACGCGTAATAACTTAGCTTGTAAACTAACATCCATTTCAGATATCTCATCAAGCAAGAGCGTACCACCATTGGCAAGCTCAAACTTTCCGGCATGACTTTGATGGGCTCCCGTAAAAGCTCCCTTTTCATGACCAAATAAAATAGCTTCTATCATATTCTCCGGAATGGCTGCACAGTTTATTGCAACGAAAGGTTTATCTGCTCTGCTGGAGTTATTATGAATATAACGTGCCAATACTTCCTTACCGGTCCCACTTTCTCCCATTATCATTACAGTAGAATCAGTACCCGCCACTTTTTTCGCCAACTGAAAAAGGCGTATGGTTTCTTCGTCCTCAGCAACTGGTTCATCTCCATCAATCATTTTCTCACTCGGTAAATGGCGCTTAACAGTCGCCAACAATGTCTGAGTCGAAAATGGCTTCTCCATATAATCAATGGCACCGTTACGAATGGCCTCCACCGCATTTGAGATACTGCCATAAGCGGTCATTATCAAGACAGGAAGCTGAGGCCAATCTGTCGCCATTTTTCGCAATAATTGATACCCATCCAATCGAGGCATATTAACGTCAGAAATCACCAGGGATACGCTATGCCGAGACAACTGCAACAAAGCCTCCTCACCATCACATGCGGATATCACCGAAAAACCCTCCATCTCTAGAGTATCTACAATTACCTCACGAAGATCGGTGTCATCTTCCACTATCATAATATTAGACTTATGCATTGTTCTTCCTCCCTACCCCGCGACCGCCGAGGCCGATTTCCGAGTGTAATCTAGCGACTCTATCTGATGAATCGCGAGCACGTTTTCAGTATTTTTGTTGTTAACCGTGGGGAATGTAATCGAAACCTCAAGACCTTGCGTATTCTGATTCTGGGTATTACGTATGGTATAATCGGCACCGTGTGACTTAGCAATCAGCGTTACCACCGCAAGTCCCAGCCCCGTACCGGTCGACTTGGTGGTAAAGAACGGTTCCCACACATTAGAAATTATTGACTCGTCAATCCCCCCTGCGTTATCCGTCACAGAAATTGTCACACGATCAAATGCACTAAGATTCGCCTGCAAATAGATGATTTTGGGGGACCCTGGTTTATTCGCTAACGCCTGCAAGGAATTTTCTATCAGATTTCCATATGCACTCGTTAACAAGTCGATATTGCATTTTAGGCTTATAGGCTGCGACAGCGTACAGGAGCGTATTTCTACGCCTTGTTGATCGGCCAGATCTGAATAACGACGTACCAATTCTTGTAAGAACCAATTTACATCCACTTGTTTATCTATGACGATACCGCCCTTAGAGAAAATCAACATGTCATTTACCTGGCTCTCCAACTGAAGTAACCGGCTTTTTAACTTTGTTGCGTAACGCTGCTGACGTCGCTCATCTAATTGTTTATCCGCGAGATGATCGGCATAGAGCAACGCTGTTGATAATGGCGTACGTATCTGATGGGCTAGTGATGCTGTCATCTTTCCCATTTCAGATAGCTTTTGGTTGTGGTTTACTTTCTTTTGCAGTGCTCTTGTTTCAGTTAAATCATTAATAACGATTATCTGCCCCGGGTCATTGCCAAGGGACTGAGTTGCTAAACTGACAAAGCGCCCATTTTTGAGTGAAATTTCATGCCCATCTGCCATGGTTGGTGAAAAACATCGATGTATAACAGACAGCCATCGCTCTCCTTCTAAGGGATCACCCAAAATATCTCTTGCAGCACCGTTTGCTTCCGTAACGGCGCCTGCGCCGTCAAGAATCACAACTCCCACAGGCATCGCACTAAGAATAGAGTCCACTCTGGTTTCTAGAGAACGTTTTTTGGAGACCTCCTCCGTTAACGCACTGTCAGATTCATCGAGCTCATCCTGTAACTCAGCAACACGACCTTCTAACTCTTGATACGAGGTTGTGAGTTTCTGCGATAGGTTTTGAAATAACGTTAACGTATCTTGAAGATTTGAATCAAAGTCTTCACTTGGGGTTTGCTGTGACGCCTGTGCAACCATGTCAGATACCTAGCTGTTAAATTAATGACACATAAAAAACAGTTTCATGGTTATCTGCAAGGCCTGGGCCAATTACAATTAATAGAATTTATTCAGTACGTTAGGAAGACTGGCTATAAGATGGGTCAAACAATTGGCGAACAAAAAAGCCGATACTCAAAGAGTATCGGCTTAAATAAAAACACCTGCTAGAGGTTCCTACTGTTATTTAATACCTAAGAGGCGACTCGATGTAGATCATACTTACGCATCTTCTCAACCAATGTTGTACGGCGAATGCGTAACTTTTCTGCAGCTCGCGCGACCACGCCATTGCAGTCATCCAGCGCCTGGCGTATCAAGTTACATTCCAAATTACTCAAGTATTCTTTTAGATCAATACCACTTACTGGCAGTAGCGCTGGGGTATCCATATTGACAAAGCCCGGCACACCTTCTCGATCCCCTGTGTCTGGTAGTACCATCTCTTCATCTAAATCATCCACATGACGGAACCGCTTAGGCAAATCGGTAACCCCAATAACTCCGTAGGGGTGCGTTATCACCAATCGCTCCACGAGGTTTGCCATCTCACGGACGTTACCGGGAAAATCATGACGGCATAATGCCATGATGGCGGTTGAGTTAAAACGAATCGAACCCCGCTTTTCATTTTCAATACGAGACACCAATTCATTCAACAACAGCGGTATATCCTCCGTACGTTCTCGTAGCGGTGGCATCTCTAACGGGAAAACATTAATGCGATAGTAAAGATCTTCCCTGAACTTACCATCGTCAATCATGGTTTCCAAATTTTGGTGGGTCGCAGCAATCACCCTTACATCCGCATTCAGTGTTTTGGTTCCTCCTACCCGTTCAAAAGTACGTTCTTGCAACACTCTTAATAATTTTACCTGCATGTGCAAAGGCATATCACCGATTTCATCCAGGAATATAGTGCCTCCCTCTGCCATCTCAAAGCGCCCTGGGCGACTGGTCACTGCTCCCGTAAATGCCCCCTTTTCGTGGCCGAACAATTCACTTTCCAATAATTCCTGTGGAATAGCACCGCAATTCACCGGGACGAACGGTTTATGTCGACGATGAGAGTGATAATGCAGGTTACGCGCAACCACTTCTTTACCCGTTCCTGACTCCCCCGTAATCAACACATTGACGTCTTTGTCCGCAACCTGGGCCATCAGTTCTCTCACTTTTGACACAGAGCGACTAGTCCCAACAAGACTGCGGAATAACTGCGTATCACGACGCTGACCCCGAGCAGTGTTAGCCTTAAATTGTCCTTGGTATACCTGAGCTCGATGTAAAGTATCCATCATTTTCGTATAATTTGGAGGTGTTTCCATACGGGCAATAACGACCTTCTTGATAGACTCTTCCGCATCATCATCAATCGCGGCGTCATCAAGAAGGATTATTGGCAAACTGGACTCCCACTCCAAAACCGCTTCCACCGTTTTCGCGACGTCGCTCACCGAACCCACAATAAGACATCCGACATTATCTTTGTCTTCAGATTCAACGCGAGCCTTCCATTCGTCATCCGCCACCGAAATGGCTTCCTCCCCTACAAAGTCCAAAATCACTTTAAGGTCATGACGGCGTTTTTCATCATCATCGATTACCAGAACTTTTATTTCTTTCCACATACAGGGAATGCCTACTCCAAGGAATGAATGTCACTGCTTTCTACCCCCCCAATATCACACAATAATTACGAAACACTATCAGAGTGACGATATTCGAGCGCTTTTATGTCAAGTAAAGGTCAGAAAACCCAGTTTGGTCAAATTAATGACGTAAAAAAAACAGGTTTTTTACATAAACGTATCGATGACTCGAATAAATACGATAAATGGCGGTTTTGTGAATAAAAACGAGCACGCTAATTGACGTTCTTCTCTGAGAGAAGCGACATCCAGCACTAAGTAAAGGCCGAGTATTTGTAACTGCTCAAACCCCTTCTATACTGCAGTTAAGCTATAAAAGTCTAAACACTGCCGGCTTTATGCACATACATAAATTTGCCACCCTACTGTTAAGAATGTTTCTCAGTTAGGCATGGCATTTGCTTACCTCGAATAGATATTCAACATTTTGGCGGTGTTGCCGATCTAGATTATAGACTTAGCGTAATAATAAGAGGCCCTGAGGAATGGATAACAAATCATTTATACTAACATCTCCCCGTTCTCAAACGAGAAACTTGGACTCTCTTCCATTTCCAGATCGCTCTCTAATAGATTATGAGGCCTACCACAAGTTCATTGGACATGCCGGCGTGAAGCATGGCATTGCGCTGCAAGCGACTCGTGGCTGCCCCTACAGATGCTTCTACTGCGACATTTACAAGACAACTCATCACCATTTTCGTCGCTCAGATGACGACTTATTCGAAGAAATCAAAATACTCACCGATCTAGGCATTCGACGCTTTGAATTTATTGACGATATCTTTAACGTCAATAGCAAACAATTCATCCGTTTTTTCGAGAATGTGATAAAGAGTAACCTAGACTTGCAGTTTTTTTTCCCCACAGGCCTTAAGGGTGACTTACTCACACACGACATGATTGATTTAATGGTAGAGGGTGGCGCCGTTGGCGTAAATCTATCATTGGAACACGCCTCACCTCGATTACAAACCGTAATGCGAAAGAACCTTGACGTAGATAAGCTTCGCGACAATTTGGAATACATCACTAAGCACTACCCAGAGGTAATACTTACACTTAACGCAATGCATGGATTCCCAACCGAAACCGAAGAAGAAGCATTGGAGACACTAAATTTCATCCTTAATGTAAAGTGGATAGATTTCCCCTATTTACATAATGTCAGAATATTTCCAGGCACCGAATTGGAAGAATTTGCGTTGGAAGTTGGCATTCCTCGAGAAATTATTAATTCATCCCAAGATATGTCTTATCATGAAAACGCGCCGACTCTTGCCTTTCCAAGTGAATTTACGCAAAGAATACGCATTCAATTCGTAAAGGACTATGTACTGAATCGAGACCGTCTGCTTTCAGTGCTTCCCAAGCAATTGGAACAATTCAGTGAAGATGAATTAAACCAGAAATATAATAGCTACTTCCCCAACAAACGCATTAGTACTTTGGATGACGTACTTAAAATAGCCCGTATTGATCGAAGTGAAATACAACCTAAAGCACTTTTTGACGAAAATAGCGTACGCGTGAAGGATCTCAATACAAAACTAAAAGCCGCATTCCCCAAAGATACAACACACAAGGAGGAAATTCGTTTCCTACTTATTGATATGTCATCATATTTTTCTGACGACTTTGATAACAGAGAATACAATGTATTAGAACCTCCGTTGGGATTACTCGCGCTGCAATCTTATATCGACAAAGAATTTAAGGGAAAAGTCCTAGGAAAGATAATGAAGTCTCGATTGGACTTTGATTCATTTCCTGAACTTGTGGCTAGAGTGAATGAATTTAAGCCTGATCTTATTGGTTTTAGGGCAATGACGTTCTATAAGGGGTTTTTCCATGATGCTGTAGCAGCAATCAGAGAACATAGTATATCTACCCCTATCATTGTGGGTGGCCCTTATCCAACAGCGTCCTATGATGAAATTATTGAAGATCACAATATCGATCTCGTTGCCGTTGGTGAGGGTGAAAACACGCTCATTGAACTACTACAAGCAATGATAGATTCAGGCCGAGAGCTTCCAGATCAAGAAACACTGAACGCCATCAATGGTTTAGCATTTCGACCATTAGAAACGGCTCCGGCCAAATACACGTTGGGGCACCCGGCCATTGCCGTTGCCAACATATAAGGAACTTATTGAATACCTACAATGAGTGATAACAACATATACATCTACGGTTACGGTGGCATGGCGACGTTGTTTCACCATATCGCCAAAAAAAATGGCTTATCTATAGCGGGATTTTGCATAGAAGACACGTTTTTTAATCCTCAAACTATCGAAAACTTACCGCTAAAGCGCTATTCTGAAATCGTAGCCGAAAACAAACAGCAAGCGATAGATCTATATATTGCAGTCGGACCAACAAAAATGAATCACGTCCGAGAAAAGATATATAAGATGGCTAAAGGTGATGGTATCAACACGCCCAATTTTATCTGTCAATCGACCTTTGAACTTCCGCCCTATAGTATAGGAGACGGCAATATTATTCTTAACAGCGGCGTTATTCATTCAGGTGCCACTATCGGAGACAATAACTTCCTCTCGTCCAGCGTCACATTAGGTCATGGTGTTACTCTAGGGAATGGGAATTTCTTTGCTGGCGGTGTTATTGTCGCGGGAGAAGCAACGATTCAGGAACGTTGTTTTTTTGGATTAGGCGTCACCATATCTGACAATATCACTATTGCCGATGAATCTTTTATAGGCCAGGGGTGCGCTATCACAAAAAATACAGAACAGGGATCTACTTACACTCCTGCTGCGTATAAAAAACAAAAATTCAAAAGCGATCGATTTTGTGATCTAGTTTTCTGAGCACTGAACAGTAGTGAGTCTCTCACTTTATTCAGCGTCTTCTTGTTCATTACGCAAAGCGTCATCCACTATTTTCTGTAATTCGATTAGGCGAGAAACCCTCGAACGCTGAAATATTCCAGCCCCCTTATCGCCTTGATTGAGGAAGTTATTCTCAATATCCTCATTACCCCTCAGAACTTCTACAGTGCTATAATCCCTCGCGCTTTGATACACAAAATCAGCGACGACCCGGTAGTGCCCAGCTTTGTAAGCTGGCGAGCCATGCCATAATAACGAGTTCATAATAGCAATATCTCCTGCCCGGAGAGAGGGAGCCACTATCGGCCAATCGTCTGGCAAAGTGGTTTCCTTAATCTGTCCCGCGTCCCCCAAATATCCAAATCGATGCGTACCAGGATAGAATTTTAAGCCTCCATTATCGGGGGTCATGTCAAAAATAGCACCAAACAACGAGGCTTTTTCGACCAAACCACATTGGTAACAGGTATCTTGGTGTAAAAATACCTCACCGTTATAGAACGCGTCTTTAACTACAAAACGCTTGTTAAAAAGGCCAACGGGATTTCCAAATATCTCTTCCGCTAAATCAACAAAACACTCATCTCGATGAATACCGTCCAGCAAGTCAGGTAAATTGGTTTTTATCTCTACCTTACTGTAGTTGTCTTCCGCTTCTTTTCTCTCGCCCTCTTCGCTATTGGCATATTCTTCCCAGGCATTCTGCCATCTATGTAATTTATTATCGGGTATTGCATCTCTAACGATAAAAAGTCCAGTTTTCTTAAACACGTCTATATCAAACACACTGCTATCCATTACAGACAACGACGCCAACATGTCATTCTTCAACTGATCGACTTTCATTGTGTACCCTCAATAGATGATCATTAATATCTCTACTTCTAGTACGAATACAACTTCAGTTTATCGTTTTCTGAGAAACAATGTATCGCTCATGGAAAAAGCCACATCAAAGCGCCCGGTCGCTAATAATCCATCCCCAGCTCTCTTTGGCCCATCGCCAAATGCCCAAACGTAATCATCTAATAATACCCAACCGCCAGATATCACCTTTGGCTCCCATGACTCGATATCTTGACACACATGGTCATAGCGATGATTCCCATCGATATGCAACATAGATACTTTACCGCTAATAGCGACGGTACCAAGTTCTGGGCATTCTATTTCTTCTTTTTCCGTAGCTCTATTATAGGCATCAATTGCCTTACTGGAAATATCTCTTATATACCCTGCATTATTTAGCAGTGAAATTGTTCCAATATACCCCCAAAATACCTTCTCAAAATCGATGACATCAGTATCAGATTCCAATTCTCTATTAAGAATCGCGGCCTGCTCCCCCTGGTCTTCCGTCTTAGCATTTTCCCAAGGGTCAATACTGATAATATTTCCGATCTGATACTTCCCTGCCAGCCAACCGATCGCAAAGGCTGATCGCCCCGACAATGAGCCTATTTCAACCAAGTCGCCTTTTGGCAACACTCTGGCGATATGAGCTAATGCAACTAATTTATTTGCATCGCATTGACCTGGTATGCGTAGGAATTGTTTATGCAGGCTAGCATACCCCCCCCGACTAAGCTTAGGCTGCAACAAACTGCCTTCACCCAACTCCAAATTTTCAACAAAGTGCTCCGACAACAGTTTATCTGACCACAGGTAGCTGGATTCGAATTCTAACCAATCGGCATTATAAGGCGACGGGGTACATAAGTGGTAATTATGCACGTCGGGATTTTTTTCTTGGAGGCTCTTAAGATGACTCCATACGCCAGTGTGCGGAGCATATATATAGGTAATACCGTAAGTCGAGAGAGCATCCTCAAATGCACCCATGAAATCCTCATCAGTGATAAATGGTAACGAAAGAAATTCATCAACCGCGTTGTCCCCTGCAGATTTCATCTCAGAACTCGCACCAACCACTGATAATTCCAGCGCTTTTGCTACCGCGATAAATTTCTTTGATGTATCAACATCAAGCGGAAATACCAGAAGCTTTACGTCTTTCATACTCACTTCCCCGTAGTGTTGCCAAAATTGACACTATTCAATGTTTTTCCTCCACCAGTCTTCCACAGTCTTAACAATGCTCTCTTTGGTAAGCCCTTCTCGTTCTAGTATTTCTTGGTATCCACCAGAATTTTGATAACTATCCCTAATACCCATGATTATTTGTGGGGGCGCATTGGCTTGCTCTGTTTTTACTTCAGCAACCGCACTCCCTAAACCACCAATAACGCTATGCTCTTCAATCGTCACGATCAACCTCGCATTTTCACATGCATTTTGCACGGCGCTCTGATCAATAGGTTTAATGGTGTGGATATTAATCACTGATGTCGAGACCCCGCTCTCTGTTAGCTGCTTTCCTGCTTCTAATGCACGGTGCACCATTGTACCCGTGGCGATAATACTAACCTCAGAGCCATTCAATAAATTAACCGATTTCCCGATAGTAAAGTCATAGTCTTCCTCATAAACCACTGGGCTAGGCGCGCTACCGGTAAGTCGAATATATACCGGACCATCATGATTTAGCGCTGCCTCGACCGCTTTTGCCGTCTCACCACAATCCGCGGGAGAAAGTACGGTAATATTAGGGATGGCACGCATGACTGCCATATCTTCGATGCTACAATGGGTATAGCCTAGTTTCCCCAAGACAACGCCACTGGCTAACCCGACAAAACACACCTTGTGCTTCATATACCCAAGGTTTACCTTAATCTGCTCACAACAACGTAACGTCTGAAACGGAGAAAAGGTCGCGGTCACCACATCCATTCCCTCACTAGCCATACCCGCGGCAATACCAATAAGGTTTTGCTCCGCAATGCCCACCTCGACAAATTTTTCAGGGAATTTCTTTCTAAAACGATCTAAACCCGCTGAGGTCGAAGTATCGGAAGAAAGAACCACAAGCTCCTCACGGCTTTCGGCAAGCTCGTATAACACAGAACCAAACGTCGCCCTTGAGCCGATACGAGACCAAGATTTTACATTTTTCTTTGTTAACGTCACCATATCTATTCGGGCTCCAACTCGTTAACGGCTTGATCGTAGAGTTTTCCTGTCAATATTTTATGATGCCAGGCATTATCACCTTCAGCTTCTGAAAACCCTTTCCCTTTAATTGTCTTCGCAATTACGGCTCGCGGGACAGCTCTTATATGATGGGAGGTAAAGGCGCGATATAACTGTTCCACATCATGACCATCAACCTCAAGCACCTGCCAACCGAAACTGCGAAATTTAGCCCCCACGTCTCCAAGAGACATGATATCTTCGTTACTGCCTGTTTGTTGAAAACCATTTCTATCAACAATACAGGTGATATTATCTAACTTATGCTGTGGCGCAGCCATCGCCGCTTCCCATACAGAGCCCTCATTGCACTCCCCATCTCCCAGGGCGACAAATATCTTGTTGTCCATTTTTCGCCGCTTTGCGGTAAGTGCTAATCCTAAGCCTAATGACAGCCCCATTCCTAAACTCCCCGTCGAGAACTCAATACCTTTATCTCGATTAATCACGGGATGTCCTAATAAGAAGCTTCCATCCTTTTCGAATGTCATCAATTCTTCACGGGTAATAAAGCCTACTTCGGCCAATGCTGTGTAATAAGACAACACCCCATGCCCTTTACTTAATATAAATCGATCACGTTGCGTCCAGTGAGGGTCAGAACGATCAATTTTCATCACCGACGAAAACAAGGTAGCCGTCACCTCAACTAACGACAACGCACCACCAATATGAGCACTATCAGCCCCAGCCGCATGAGCCATATCATATATTTGTCGCCGCTGACTTAGGGCAAACTGTCTTATTGTATTTACTATATTCTGGTCAACAGTTTCTTCGCTATATTCTTCCACGTCACATCCCCCCATCCACTGATAACACTTGCCCCGTCATATAAGACGAGAGGTCCGAAGCCAGGAACAAGACCGAATTGGCAATTTCCGCCGGTGCAGCTACTCGACGAAGAGAGACTCTCTCTAACGTTGCGTCGAGAATTTCAGGCGGCGTACTACTTTTCATCATATCCGTCTCAGTCAACCCAGGCGCTACGCTATTCACACGAATGTTATGAACACCTAGTTCTCTCGACATGACTTTACCTGTCGTAATTAATGCGCTTTTGGAGGCAGCATAACTCGCTCGCCCTTCGTTAGCTTCTATTGCCGCGCTAGAAGCAATATTGATTATCGATCCAGACTTCTGCTTAATCATCGGGCGGATGAGTCGTTGCGTAAACGACATCTGGGAGAAATAATTAACATCAAACATGGACTTCATACTCTTAATCGACGTCATCGCAAATATGGACGTATCAATAACCCCCGCATTATTAACGATGATATCAATGGGTACCTTCTTCTTAGTAATCACTCGACTGGCTTTTGCTACCGTTTCCTCATCCGAAAAATCCACCGCCACTAGCTCTATCCAGTTCGAATTTTTTTCAGACAACGATTTCATGGTTTCTTGAGTCTCTGCATTATCGATATCGCGACAACATGCCCACACATTGGCACCTTGCGCCGATAGGCACTTTACAATTTCTAATCCAATACCCCGATTGGCTCCAGTCACCACCGAATTTTTCCCCTTAAGTAGCATTTAATACCTCCTATTCAGCGATAGACACGCTATATTCTTTGATCACATCAGGCATCACCAGAGTGAAACTGATCTGGCAGGCTTTTTCTCCGTTCACAGACCCCATGGCTTCACATTTTGCTATCCCCCGCTTCCAAGATATCAATTTGCATTCAATATCCAACGTATCGCCAGGTATAACCTTGCGTTTGAACTTTCCCTTTTCGACCGTAGAAAGATAACATATCTTCCCCTTATTACCGGGTAGGCTCAATACCATAAGCGCAGACATCTGAACCAGTGCTTCCGTTTGCAACATACCTGGCATATTGGGGTCTCCAGGGAAATGACAAGGAATAAACCAATCATTTGCAGTGACATTTTTATGCCCTTTAGCACTCTCACCAGGCACGATTTCTTCCGCATAATCAATCATCAGATAGGGATGTCGATTCATCTGATATTCAAGTATACCTTGTAAATCTAGCGTTAATTTCTCTATCATAACTCTTGATAATCATCCTAACGTAATCATTTATATTGTTTGGTTTCTACTTAACACTCACTCGGCGAGACAAACTTTTTAGAAGATCAAGCCCATCCCAAATCACGTCAAAATCCAATGCAAGTCCAATCGGAACAATTCTATCGACCCCTAAACATCCGACGGCCAATAGTCGAGAATATAACTCTCTACTATCGATACCACACACCGTTATAGTTTGCACTTTAGTTCCGAGCTCCGATAGCAGATCATCAACATTGTCTATATCGGCTTCATAAAAAAAACCACAGCGACCGCGTGCATCGATCAATTTCGAGTCGAACTTATCAATTCGAACACGATACAAACGGTTATCATTGTGCTCTACTTTCAAAACACCCGAATTATTCGCGATGCTAGACAATAAGCAGGTGTATTTTTCCACAGCCTGACTTTCGGACCATTGATAACGCGATGAAACGACATCCAATAATTTTTTCCAAAACCGACTCTTACTCACATCATCACGATCATTTAACCAACCGACAAAATGAGGTGATGAACAAGCGTTTTGGTCCATCTGATAACTGTCGTTATAGAATTTGTCACATAGTTTGCATAATTGATTATCGTCCATCTCCTGAATTTCACGACCGTCAATTAAAGATAACGAATATCGATCCGAAAAAGCCACATCCCGAGTTCGAGGCCCTGTGGGTAACTGACGAACAGCATTTATCGTCGAATCACCACCCCAAATAACCCTCGCTTGGCAACCGACACTAATTGCTTCAGCAATTTTATTTCCGGAAGAAAATCGTAAGAATAAGGTTCGCTTTAAAATTTCGCTAAATTCCTTATCTTCAAACAATTCCTGCATAGCTGCTATCACTATGGATTCTTGCGGGCTGGATTTCGTGGGTAATTTGACGATATTGGAATTCCCAGACAACAGCCCCATCGCAAAACTGTACGCAAAATTTAGCGGGACATTAGAGGGAGCGATATGAAACACAAGCCCCAACCCCATTGAATATTCACATTGAGTATACTCGTCCACAATTTTTTCAAGATGCTTTTTACGCAACCAAAATGACAGTGCTGCAATATCAGGAAACTCTGATTTCTGATCCTTTGATATGCCCTCTCCTACTTTAGATAGAAATCTGACCGCTAAAGGATTGAGCAGAGCGAGGGGCTCAGCTGCGACACCTGTATTTCCAAGCAACATATCAACATCGGTATACTCAGCGTCGAGAATCACTACACCCTCTTATTTCTGCGTTGGCGGCCCTACCATGCACCGAAAAATACACGCCATGCCGGCCACAAGAACAATCGTCTTCACCCATTGTTGACCCTATATCCTCGGTTAATAGACTATGACCGGGATAACTACCGGGTAGTAGTGAAAATAATTGGATCAAACCACGCTCGCCAACATCACAAAGACTAAAGTCAGCCCGACGCGTTATCATGTGAGAAAATATAGAACAGTGAAAATATCCGCGTTCACACTCGAAAAATATGGATCCTGTTTGTTCGATCATCCCATAATAATTATGCACCCTCGATATTCCAAGGATACTATTAATGGCGGCCTTGAAGGTGATGTTATCCACTGCCCTATCTTGTAATTTCTTCCATCCACCACCATGCACAACAATACCTTGCGTAATAGAATAACGCTTTCCCACTACCTTCAGTGCCTGCACAAAATCTTCATAAACTAGCGAAGTAAACCCAAATATTAACAACGGTTCATCACCATACTGCTGGAAAAACTTATCTATCCTCTCAAAATTCAGTGACATATCTTCATTTAGTGCGTACTCGATTTTCTTACCAAACATCGAAAAACCCTTAATCGCTGCCGTTCTTGCAGTGAAATGGTGCCTATCAATGACGGTTTTTTCTGCATCGATCACCAACATGGGCAGTCGCTTCTTACCAATGAAGTCATTCGTTATTTTGGTCAGCACCTTCGTTTGATTTCGTGCTGTGCCTTTGTCAACGTATATTTTTGATCTCGGCCCACCGCTAGTACCCGAGGATGTCATCACCTTAAATACGTCCTCTTCCGGCACACTCACTAGATCTAGCGTCTTGAATATATTAACGGGAAGGTATAACTGACTCTGTATTTCCGACGCATGAACCGGGTATTGTAAACCATCAACAATAGCACGGTACTCTGCGCAACAATCATAATGATGGCCATTAAGATTATTTAGAAACGTATTAAATTCAGGATTCTTTAGGCTCCTATCAAGTCCAAACACAGGCTGCTGGAAATACGATTCAATATCCATTTCCAGTTCACCCACAAGAAGCTAATGTTTGATAATCGACTTTTCCAGACTGTAATCGAGGAATATCGTTGCGGTCAAACACTTGAAAAATACGCCGTGGTATTTTTGTTTTCTTGGATAGCACCTTAAAAACATCTACATCCAATTGTCGTTCGGGGATAAATACTCTGATTTCATCATCTTTACCCAAAACAGCATTTTCAACTCCCATCCCAGAAAGAATGGCTTCGATTTCATCTAGGCTTACACGATTACCATGAATTTTTACGAATCGCTTTTCCCTACCCACGATATAGTAATAACCTTCCGCATCAAAATACGCCACATCACCCGTATCAAGCATGGAAGGCGCGTCGCCAAGTTCCGCAAGGTCTTGCCAGCCAGTGGCATAACCGTAGGTTACGTTACCACCCACATACGTCAAACTGCCGATTATATTCGGTTCCAAGATGCGCTCACCATCAGCACCACGCAACTCGAATTCACCATTTCCAATCGCTAAGCCAATACTACCTTTCTTCTCTACAGCCATGCCGCTATCTAAGATAGACATTCTAGCGGTAGCTTCCGTCTGACCGTACATCGAATAGAAATCAATATCCAACTCGGCGCAGATATCACTTATTTTTTCGAATTCTTTCAGCTTCAGCTTGCCGCCCGCTTGGGTCATTCGTCGCAACGACTTTGGTAACTTTTTCCAAAATTTCAATCTGATCAGCGTTTCGTAGGTAAATGGAACCCCATTCAACGTACTTACATCGTGACTCTCAATATGCTGAAAAAATTCTTTACTGACAATAGAGCATTCGTCGACAACAATAGAAGCGCCTGAAAAAAGATGGGTATTAATAACCGATAAACCGTAGGTATAGCTCATCGGCATCATTGTGATGGTTCTATCGCATTTATCTATCAATAGCGTTCTTGCAATATCTGCGGTATTGGCCAACAAGTTATCGTGAGAAATACGTACAAACTTAATACTACCCGTAGAACCCGAGGTCGTCAGCAACAGCGCCAAATTCCTGTCAATAACATAATCTGTATCATCATAACAACGACCTAATGAATACATACCGACTTGATTCATTACCTCTACCGCTGTTGGCAATTCTCTTTTTGATGGGAAAAATAGATATCTCGGTTTAAATCGTTCGAGTATTTCTTCTAAAAACTCATCGACAATACTCTCATGCAATAAGATCACTGGGATATTGGCGCGAATACACGTCACATAAGCGCTCACAACATCGATGTGATTGTTACAAATAATAAGCGTAAGATGCCTCCCTTCCATATAGGGGAGAATATTAGTAGACCACGCACAAAGATCATCGAAAGTAACTACAGCAGACTGCTTTCCAATCAATGCTGGTGTGTCATCGTAACTATGTATACGTGAGAAAATATTGTCGTTCTCCTCGACGTCAGGTATATCTACAAGCGATGGGGTCGTTCTCACAGCTATCTCCTCAATCGTCAGGAAACCTCAACCATACGAATTAAATTGCTTTCACCGTCTACGAGTTCATCCTCCGAAAAAATATCCTTTGCCAGCTGGGGTTTGAAAATGGTGGTCCCATCCTTTCTCAAGAATTTATTGACGAATTCTTTATCTTCGCCAGCCAGGCAAATTTGGCTGTTATCCCTAAAATATTTTATATTAAATCCAATATCACTAATTTCCTTAAGACTCTGTTCGTAAATATTACCCAGTTTTATGTGAACATAAGGACACGGCAACACATCTCCAATGGGAGTCACGTACAGCCTGTTTACGGTATTACAGCCTATTACCGCCTCTTTTTTACGGTCAAACGGGTCCCAGAGATTACGGAGCACATTTTTGTATTGTTTTCGCATCTCAATTAGGTGTTTTCGATCTTCATCGTCCACCATAATATCCGACATTTTCGCCCACATTCCTCCCGGTGTCGCTACGTTCAACAACGTGGTATAACGCTTATCTTTCGAGTATTCCAGCAACAATTTAACGTCCTCGGACAGGGCATTATAGTGACCGACCGTTATATTTAAGTAAGGTGCTATACCGGCATTCTGCACATGTTCCAACGCATTTATCGCTCGTTGCCACGAGCCTTTTTTTCCGCGAAATTTATCATGAGCTTCGGGGTCCATACTGTCTATGCTGACAGATACTCTATCCACACCCAAAGCGGCTAGCTTTTCGGCAATCTCTGCCGTCATATGCCAGCCATTAGTCGTGACATATACATAGAACCGTTCAGTGCCTATCGCCTCAAGTGTTTCGTACAACAGCTCAGGGCGTAGCAATAACTCTCCACCCTGTAGATCCCATTCGAAAATCCCCAACTCATGGGCTTGATCAGCAATTTCAGCAATCTTAGCAGCAGGTATCACATCTTTTGAATGATCCCCTATCGGAGAATTGGTAAAACAATGCTCGCACCGCAAATTACATGCATTGTTTAAATTGACATCAATACCTCGTTGCTTAGTCCCTATTTGGCCATTGTTCTTTTTTACATACTTGTGGAAGTCTCTAAACTTAGTAACAACTATGGGTTTTGATAACAATGCCATGAGAACTCTCCGAATGACCGTTTTCTATTACTTATAGGGGCTAATAAATGATGAAACTATATGACAACTTCATATTTTTTCATGATCGTCTTTCCAGTCACAAAAGAACTAAATTCGACGATATCATCTGTCTCCATCGAAATTTCGAAGATATCTTCAAGCTCAGATATCAATGTCATGTGTCCTACAGAATCCCAATTTTCTATCGATTGATATTCCAAAGCCGCTGCCTCATTTCGATCGTCTAACTCAAACGCTTCTACAAACGCATCGATATACTTTTCTATGTGTGACATAACTTTCACCAGCCTTCTTAGGACAACAGAGTAAATAACACTTCAAACATGGACAAAAAAACACCAGGCCTTTAAATCTATATCGGCCTAGCAATGGCAATATTTAGCACAGAGTGATGTCTTTTCCCGTCAATTTTTTCGCTTCCTTCAATAAAAAGCAGGAACCGTGCCATATTGACAACTCGAAATCACATCAACTAAGCCTATGATTATTGAGATAATATCTGTTCGTACCTACAGTAAAGTTTAGGATACACGCGCAGTCAAATTAATGACGATTTAAAATCCAGCTTTTATTAAGACTATAAGTACGGAATTATAAGAAGGTTATCGCATTTTTAGACATGCCCTGGCATATGGCCCTAGTCAGGACCAAACCCATTGCCAGGACTATCAATTACAACGCTTCGTCAAGCTCCACAGGCTCATCCATGTAAAATACCTTTTCGTCCGAATTTTGGTAAGCCTCGTGATTTATATACGTATTCCATACTGCTTCAACAGCCCTTACAGCGGTATCGGTATTGTATAATGTTTCATCTAGGTTTAGATCAAATAGTTTTTTGGCAATAGACTCTCGATAATCATCCTCCTCAATCATCTTGAGTGCCAACTCATAATATTCTTCAAAGGTATCCGCTATCATCTCGCTGGGTGCCTCAGCTTTTTCCAGCACACTCACATCCGCTACACCTTCCACGCCACATAACTCTGGGTCCCCCCTCAATACCACCATCGGCAAAAACACTTTAAGTGCGTCAACATTTCCGTTGGAGTTATTAAATGGGAACGGCCCCAAATACAGATCACAGGCCGACAACTTCTCCATATACATCTTATAATTAAAAGGGGGATGTACAACAGAATCCGGTAATACGGTTTTTATTGCTTTCATTGCATTCTGATAGGTAATGCCGGGGACATGCGGAAAGAAATGAAATTTTATATTCCGGCTAACACGCTCCTTTATCAGGATTAGCATCGACAAGAAATCATGATTCAACTTCATTAACATTGACGGAACAGCAATATCCAATTGTTTCTTATTCTCCCTAACATGGGTTTTAGGGGCTTTCCATTTACTCTTGTCATCGACTTTATACATCGGCAAGGTGCCACCAAAATCAACAATTTTCTCACTGAATACACGCGTATATGGAATAGAGCAGGTTTCGGCACCAATATAATCGATATGTCTTGATTGAGTTGACATTGGATGGCCCAAAAATGCCATTTGTATAGGTGCCAAGCGAATATTCGCCATTGGAATCATGACATTATTCATACCTAAGCTAGTATAAATGAGCATGTCTGGTTGTTTTTTCAAAACCAAACTAATAGCCTTTTTGATATCACTATTACTATCTGGGAGCTCTACGATTTCATCAAAGGCGAAATGTACGTTTTCGTTAAAACACCCTCGACAATGAAACCCTATTGTATGAAATCGCTCCTTCAGTCCAATAATGGTATCGCCATAACACCGAAACATCGCGTGGGTAACATTAAGCGCTTCACTCATAATCGCTAATACGGGCTTGTCTTTTAATGTCCGAACTACCGGAAACTTAGGTTCTTTAACACCTCGTCTTTTCATCCAACTTTCATACGAACGGTTAAAAACTCTTTTTGCCTCATATTTATTATATGCACTAGCATAGCTAAGATTCATCCACGCAGGGCCCACCATTGAGGCCACCCTATCGTCATTTATCTCAAGGTCAAACCCTTCCATTTCAACCAGGGTTCTCACTACTTCTTCACGGTTTTCATGACTATGTTTTTCTGCATAATTTAGCGCTCGAAAACAGGATAAAACAACAGGCGTCATTATTTCAGGATAATTCGTTAAAAATTCCTTGAAAGGTAGCTGCACTTTTGAAAAAGGCGACCACAAAAAAACCATCTTTAAGAAACTATGTAGTGATATATCATCGCTGTGATTACCATCTTCATCCATATCTAGAATTCTACGAATAACAAAATCACTATTCTTAAATGGTGTCAGATAAACAATCGCTGCATAGTTTGATTGAAAAGGTACAAGCTGTGAAAACCCCGCTTCGTTAAGTTTAAAGGTCTTTTGCAAGAACAGAAAATTAACTGCCCCAACCAGCCTCGTCGCAATATACTGGACTTGTTCTTCTGTCCAGCCACCGAACACTTCATCCTGTTTCTTCCGGTGAACGGAGGTTTTTTTGAAGATTACCAGTAATGATTTAAAAGCTGCATTCAGATCTTGATTTGCTATGCAGGATTCTAATTTTTCCAGGTCTTTTTCTATTGTACTCATTTCCATCGTCGTAAACCTTCTCCGCTTTTTATATCACTAACCGATACGTATTACCTTTGAGGATTTATTGTCTCTACGTCCTATGCTCTTCTTAGTGCCATTAACAATATAGTCTATATCTTCATTCACGAGAAAATTATGAAACGGTAAGCTGAATAGGGTTTTGCCAAGGGTATTCGTGACAGAAAGACAAGCCTCTCCATGTTGGCCCATCAACTGATATTCACAGAATGCCGGATGCTGATGAATAGGCTTGTACCAAGGCCGGGCTTCTATTCCCAGTTGAAGCAACGCATTAACAACATCATGATTGTCTTTTCTTCTAGTATCTCGAATACCAATAACACAAGAGCTATAGAACACCGCTCGTTGAAGGTAAGAGATATCGCCACCTGGTGACTCATTACTATGGCTTTGAAAAAACACCCAGGATTTGATTGTCTCCATCGCAGACTGATAGTATCGACGGATTGCATCACGACGATCAACAACCTCTTGCCAACGCTCAAGTTGAGCAAGTCCCACCGCAGCATGATATTCGCTTAGCTTGTAGTTACTACCCACCTCTTCGATAACGCCGGCCGAAAACCCAAAATTCGATAGTTTTTTCCCTCTAGCCGCCTCTTCTTGTGAAGGGTAAATCACAAAACCACCCTCACCTACACCAAACGCTTTTGTTGCATGAAGACTGAAACACACGGTAAGTTCAGTGCTCACTTTCTGACTTTCTATCGCAGGTGCTGCATCGATAATAACAGGTAATTGAGTATCTCGAGCAAACTGTTCCCAACCATCAATATCCTGCGGCATCCCCATGGTCGCCACAGGCAATACGCCATGAAACTCTACAAAGCTCATCGCGTCATAGGCTATCTCTGGCGTCATTTGCCATGATTTTTCATCGACATCACAAAATACGGGGTTATGCCCACAATTGACAATCGCCGTAACCGTAGCCGGAAAAGTAAATGAGGGTACCAAAATGCTAGAACCCGCAGGAAGGCTAAGAGACTTAATAGCCAATTCTATAGCCGCTGTCCCAGATGAACAGGTGATCAGGCGCTCTTTATCAACACCAGGAAAAAATCTATCCAAAATGCCTAATTCAAGCTCATTCACCAAAGGACCAAAGTTGCTATACCAATGCTTTTTATCAGTGGACTGTAAATAGCGCGCAAGCTGATAATATTCCGGCATATCCGGAATAAGATAGGGTATTGTTTGTCTAGAGGTCGAGTGAATCGCCACGGGTTTCTCCAACTTTGGCGAAGCACTTCTCGGTCTTACTCAGAACCGCCCCGCTACATCAAGATACTTATCGGTATTCTTTTTACTTGCTTTTAATTCCAAACACGCCTTCTTTAAGTCGTTCGACTTGTCCTGACATTTACTGACCACCCGCTGATACACGTTCATTAGATCGACAAATTCCTTTTTGATATTTTCGCTCTCGTCCTTTCTTAATCCGCCGTCAGCATTCCCGCTCACAACATGACAGCTCATTATTTCAGTCACTTGTTGTTTGATGCGGGTGTCAAGATCCAGTAATCCATGATACTGCTGCAATTCTAGTGCCGAATTTAACTCTATTTTCAATTCTTTTAGCGCATTGAGTGAGTTCATCGTTTTCTTAACCTGCAGTGTTTTTGTCAAATATCGCGGTAGCTTCCTCTTTAATGCCTTCCCACCCCGTTTTGATCTCTCTTACAAGCCCGATAATTTCATCCACAATCGCGATATCGTTATTCATCGACGCCTCGAATAGACGACGTGACATGTAGTCGTACAGAGCATCCAGATTTTCAGCCACTTCACCGCCTTTTTCCTTATCAAGAAAGCTCTGCAACCCCCCTATAATATTAATAGCCCGACCCAAGGTCTCACCTTTTCCGGCAAAATCCTTCCGGTCCATGCAACCTCTTGCCTTAGCCATATTATCAATGGCTCCCTCATACAGCATTTGAATGAGCTGATGAGGGTTAGCGCCTTCGACCCCAGTTTCCTTATTAACGGCAGCATATTGATTCACTGCTTTATTTGTATACATACCTTTCTCCAAACCAATTGCTACTTCTAATTATGATAAACTCTAATCTCTTCCTGCATTCAACGCATCAAATTGCTGCTTAATAAAATCACCCGTACTATTAAACTGCGCAACAATAATATCCATAGCAGAAAACTGTTTTCGTATCCTTGCTTCAACCGACTCTAACCGAAGCGCTAAGGATACGCGTTGATCAGCAATATCCACCAGTTGCGATTGAAACGTCGCCTCACGAGTGGGGATGATCCCACCCGACTTGAGAAACTCATCGTGCACACCATCCATTTGCGTTGCTATACCACCGGTTCCGGCGATAAGCTCTGCCACCTCATCAAATTCTTCATTTAGTGCGGTGGATAATACTGTTTGGTCAAGAACGAGTTCGCCTTCTTCCCCAACGGTAATGCCAATTCTCGCTAAGCTTGTGTAAGTATCATTGGTGGTATCACCCACTTCTGACTGCAATACCCTTCTGATTTGGGTTTCCAATGACCTTACCGTTGCATCTCCGGTCAGTAAGCCCGCTTCCTTCTTCTCTATATCGACCGCAGTTAGGAATTTATAAGTAGATTCGAAAGAATTAAATGCATCCACAAAACTACTAATCTTGTCAGACACATCCGACACATCAGAAGCCACTGTAAGCGTATGCGTATTCCCTGGGTCCGCAGACACTGCGGAGAGGGTAACCCCTGCGATAACACCGGTAAATACATTGGTAGAACTGGTTGCCGTAAATCCATCGACCGTAATTGAGGCATCTGTTGCAGTATCAATAGAGTTTAGGTTTGCATTAATAAATTTGGATATGCCCGAATCATCAGTATCATCACCATCAGCATCATTCGCAACAGTGATGGTAAATGCATTATCTTCACCCGTTTTATCGGAATTTAGTACCAACTTCGAAACAGTCTGCCCCGGTGTCACTGGGTCATCAACTGTCAAAATACTGGCAGATATCCCGACGTTATCTGACGCGTCATTAATCGCATCTCTTAAGCCTGTAAGTGTATTGTTTGATCCCCCTACGATACTAACGGTAAAGGAATCTGAGCCTATCGTCAGCGTGACATCACCCGCACCAATTGCGGTACTCGTGGTCTCGTAATCATCAGATACCATTTTTTGGGATGATGCTAACGCAGTCACTTCGATATCTGTGGTGCTGGGTACACCGGCATTGGAGGCTGTTGCAGTAAAGACTGATTCAGAGCTGGAAGTTGCTGTTCTCGTTGAGAAATCTGCTAATGACGTTAAGCCACTCAAGGCACTTTGAAAGCTACTGAGCGCGCCTTTCAAGGAGGTATACGCAGAGATGTCTGCCTGGACCTGTATTTCACGAAAATCCAGTCTATTTTTAACGGGCTCTTCTTCGGCAGCAGTTAAGGTTGAAACCAGTAAATCGACATCGATTCCTGAACCTAGCCCGCCAGCGGTAATAGTCGCCATTGTTACACCTCAAAGTAGGGACTCTATATCTCTATATCGTCCGGTTCCTGTACTCCTTTATAGTAGCAATAGATTAATTTGCAAATATTAGACCAACTTAGTTAGGCTTTTGATTGAATCAGTATTCCACTACTTTCAAGTAAATCGCCACTTCTGATTGCATCAGACAACTTCACTATGTCCTCTGGAGGTATCTGACGAATAATCTCCTTCGTTTCTTGGTCAATCACCGTGATAATGACGCGATTGTCTTTTTCTGCCATTTCAAAATTGAGCGTACGCTGGTTATCTTGCATATACTCTTCAACGTGGACAATGGCCTCACTGACTTGATTGAGCTCTTCCTCTTTCAACTCCTCCGGGTCTGGCGGCGCTTTCACAGATTGCTCGGTCCGTAGGCCTCCTGAAGAATCATCCGTAGTCGTCGATTTACCCTGTGCTGGCTGACCCGAGTCGACATTGGAAACCACCTGATCAACCGGAACATCAGGCACATCTTTGACAGGCGCGGCGACTACGGTTTTATCCGGCGTCAGCGTTCGTACGTTAATTGATGATGCATCGTTATTAATCATACTGTCACCTTTTCAATACAAACGCGAGCGCCCGAGTGGTTAGCTCGGGGCTCGCTTTTTACGATTTTGCACGTCCTGTGCGCTTATTCCTTTTGCCTTATCTCAGCGCGTTTATCCTAATAACGATAATGCTTGCTGAGGTGCGGCGTTCGCTTGAGCGAGTACCGAGATGCCTGCTTGTTGCAGCACTTGGTTTTTCGATAATGCCGCGGTTTCCGAAGCAAAATCAGCATCCAAGATCCGCGAGTTCGCAGCCGCTAACGATTCCGATACACTGGATAGGTTTCGAATCGTTGATTCGAAACGGTTTTGCACCGCACCCAAATCAGCCCGGAAGGAGTTGACTTGACCAAGCGCACTATCTACCGCTTCTATCGTTAAGTTAGCTGCATCGATACTGGTAATATCAGCGTTGGCGATGGTACCAGTAGCTTGGACATTGTCTTCAGACCCAGTCAGTGCTAAGCCTGTCGCATCCAATCCCAAGTTGTCATTGTCAGCACCGGTAAAGTTCAGCGTATCGGTACCGGTTATCGTTAATGTACCGCTAATACGAAGTGAATCAAGATTAGCATCAAATCTGTCGGTGTCTTGTTCATCTCCCGCACCAAACAGGTCGTTAGTGACAATCGCCGTTGAGGTAGAGACAATAACATCGCGACCATCTTCAGCCGTCAGCACTAACTCACCATCTTTATTTACGCTAGCTTCGACACCCGTTGTATCACTCTTCGCATTGATCGCATTGGTCAATGATCCAGACGAATCATTCTCCAAGAAATCAACTGGGCCAATATCAACCCCATTAATCGTTAAGTCACCGTTAGTCAATGAGCCAGCGCCTACGAAGGTATCTGGCGTATTGGTACTATCGATGTTACCAGAATAATCGGCGGCAGCTAAATCACTTCCCTGGAAGGTTGTCACAGCAGATGCGTACACACCCTGCAACGTTTCTTCCCCATCGGCACGTATGGTATTAATCCGAGTAGCAATGGATTTTGCTAAACCAGAACCATAGTTATCATCAAATCGATCCGTAAGATTTGCAGTGCCTACGGTTGCAACATTCCCACCAAACTTCGTTTCAGTAATATCGACTGCATCAGAAGTATTCACACTATCTAAGCGAATAGTAAAGTCGGATATATCGTTCGCTGCGTTCAGTGCCCCTGTTTCTTGGATACCTTGAGTGCCGTTATCCGTATCACTAAGGAAGTCAACTCGACCGCCCGTAGACTGCAAGATACCTGGTTGCGACCCTAAGGAAGACGCCTTCGCATCAACCCCTGACACACTTACTGTCTGGTTTGCATTCGCACCGATATGGAATTTAAGGGTATCTTTACTACCGTCCAACACATTAGTGCCGTTAAAGTTAGTAGTGCCTGCGATACGATCGATCTCTGATACTAGCTGATCAACTTCCGCTTGTAGTGATTCACGGTCAGATGCACTGTTAGTATCGTTTGCGGACTGAACCGCCAAATCACGAATACGTTGAAGCGCGGTACTTACTTCCGTAAGCGCCCCTTCTGCCGTTTGAGCAAAGGAAATACCGTCATTGGCGTTTCGCACCGCAACGTTTAGACCACGAATCTGCGTGGTAAAACGATTGGATATTGCCAAACCCGCCGCGTCATCCTTTGCCCCGTTGATACGAAGACCAGAAGACAGACGCTGAAATGACGTTTGCAAAGAACTTTGAGACTTGCCCAAGTTACGTTGCGCGTTGATGGATGAAATGTTCGTATTAATTGACAGTGCCATGGTGGTCTCCTGCTATTTTTCTTTTCGCCCCAGCGTTATCGCCTTAGGGTTTGAAAATTCTCTGGGCCTCTGGCTGAGACCGAAAAGACTATTTGCCTACACAAATCTTATCGGCGCAGTAAAAATAACCTTTAGAAATTTTCGTTACTTTTTATAAAGAAAAATAATAAACCATATAGCACGTCTAACTTATTGAATTTTATCCGATATATTTCCCTCGATTTTTGATCTACACGTTTTCAACATATACCCAATCATACTAAAAAACAGACCAATATAACCTATACGCAATCACCGTCAAAAACCCAACGAAGTGACAGGAATATCAGCCAAGAAAAAGCCAAACGCCAACATTTGGACAGGGGCTTTACGCCCCTTTCTACCCTTTTTTCGTTTACCCTTGGAGCAGAGAAAGCACCTGCTGTGGTAAACCGTTAGCCTGAGCCAAGACTGATATGCCCGCCTGCTGAAGCACCTGATTCTTCGATAGCTGTGCGGTTTCTGCGGCAAAATCCGCGTCTAATATCCGAGAGTTTGCTGCTGCCAGCGATTCCGAGATACTCGACAAGTTTCGAATAGTCGATTCAAATCTATTCTGAATCGCACCCAGCTCACCTCGGATCGTGTTGATCTGATCAAGCGCGCTATCGACAGATTCAATCAATATATTTGCAGCTTCACGTGTCGTTACATCTGCATTGGCAATAGTACCTACTGCTTGAACATTATCTTCAGATCCCGTTGCTGCAAGACCCGTGGCATCTAGTCCTAGCTCATCATTATTAGTACCCGTGAAATTGAGGGTATCCTGGCCCGTAACAGTAATTCGCCCGGTAACCCGCAAATCAACTAAATTGGCACTAAATCGATCGGTCGTCAGCTCATCGCCTCCTCCGAATAGGTCATTGGTCACACTGGCCGTTGATGCCGACACGATAATATCTCTTCCATCCTCCGCCGTTAGGACAAGTTCACCGTTTTTATCAACCGCTGCCTCTACGCCTGTAACGCTAGTTTTAGCATTGATGGCATTGACGAGTGTCCCCGATGCATCATTCACCTGGAACGTCACCGGTCCAATATCGACACCGTTGATAATTAAATCACCATTATCGATAACACCCTGACCGACATTAGTATCTGGCGCATTCGTATCATCAATGGTACCACTGTAATCATTCGCCTCCAGATCACTGCCTCTAAACGATGTTTCCGCCGTCGCATAGACTCCTTGCAGTGAATCTTCACCTCGCACCCTTATGGCGTTAACCCGTTCTGCAATTGCTTTTGCTAATCCCCCCCCGTAATTGTCGTCAAAGCGATCCTTAAGATCCGTTGTGGTAACCGTTGCTATATTTCCGCCATAAACAGTATCGGTAATATCTACTGCATCAACGGTATTGATGCTATCCAATCGTATAGTGAAGTTGGAAATATCATTGGCTTCAGTCAACGCACCGACTTCTTGAATGCCTTGAGTGCCAAGATCGGTACTACCATTACCGATAAACTGCACACGATCACCGGTAGATTGCACCATTCCCGGTTGAGACCCTAATGCACTTGACCGCGCATCAACACCGCTCACCGACACCGTCTGGTTAGCATTGGCACCAATATGAAAGCTCAAGGTTGCATTTGACCCGTCTAATACGGGACGATTGTTAAATGTCGTTGTCTGTGCAATACGTTCTATTTCCGAGACAAGCTGAGTAACCTCCGCCTGTAGCGACAATCTATCTGATTGACTGTTGGTATCGTTTGCTGACTGAACACCAAGATCACGCATCCGTTGTAACGCCGTTGCGATTTCTTCAAGCGCACTTTCAGTCGTTTGCGCAAATGAAATACCATCATTCGCGTTTCGAACCGCAACATTGAGGCCGCGAACCTGAGTGGTAAATCGATTCGATATCGCCAATCCAGCCGCATCATCTTTCGCACTGTTAATACGTAGCCCCGAAGACAATCGTTGCAATGAAGTTTGTAACGCACCTTGTGATTTATTTAGGTTTCGTTGTGCGTTGATAGACGAAATATTGGTATTAATAATCTGTGGCATGAGTATTTCTCCTAACTGCCGTCCCACGTATCCAACATTGGATGGGGAGAATTAAAATGATATTTTTCAAGAAGCAACGTTTTGGTTAAGTGCTGTTATCAGCAGTAACACGGGTTGCTTAAGATTTTTCTCATACTAACCTCCCCGCCACACGCCAATTTGACGCAGTCGTAATGTAAATTCTGACGAAAAACGTAATTTCATGTACTTTCTAATGCGTAATATATTCATCGTATAAACTGAAACAGTGATAACCCTTGAATCTGCACAAAACTTTGTTGTGCTGCCTGTAGTGCCACCGACTGTTTATTTAGATCGGTAATTGCTGATGCGTAATCCAAATCCTCTACCAGAGAAAGTGAACTTTCCGCTTGTACAATAATATTTGCGTTAATCGATTGTTCGCTCTCTATGACATTTAAACGTGTACCTACCGCTGAGCGCCCTTCATCAATATGCCCCAACGCTTGATCCAAATTTATCAAACCATTATTTAGCTGATCTGCCATTTGTGCCTGCAAGGTTGGTGACGCATCCGATGATCTCAAACCGTCAATCACTTGCTGCAATGTGGTAAAGATATCCTGACTATTACTAGACTCCACCGTAAAGGTATCACCTACCTGCGGGATCCCACTGATAGAAAACTGGATGCCGCCAAATTCTATATTCGCACCTTCTACGTAACGCGGTGCATCTGTCAAAGGCACTCCTGGAAGCGCCGGAATTAACTGTCCCGTTGTTGCACCGTCCACTTGATAGGACAACACGCCAGACGCATTATTAAGAAACGTTACCGTATAGGTATCCGGTACATAGGCGGAGTTATCGAGGACGCTACCGCCACTGATCACTCCAGTACCTTGATTCGAACTACTACCCAAAGTCTGAAAAGTTCCATTACCAGTAGGGACGTCTGAAAACAGTTCCGAACCAGAAAAGTTTGTCTGTACTTCAAGACTGGAGTTCACATCCACAAACTGCTTACCCTGATCGCCGTTATAGATAAAGTTACCGGCGATGTCTCGGGTATAAGGCGCTACATTGGTTGCGAATCCCGAGAATATATAATCACCGCTTGCCGTTTGTGTATTGGCCAAACTTACCAATTCCTGTAGTCGGCTCTCTATTTCTAACGCTAATGAGCGTCGATCCTGGCCACTTAAGGTCCCGTTAGACCCTTGCAAAACAAGATCACGGCTACGATTCAAAATATCCGTCACACTGGCCAGTGAACTTTCCACCACTTCCAATTTGGTTTGTCCGGTTTGTCCATTACTGACGAACTGCTCTGACGTTTGAATTAACTGTTTAATACTGAGGGCAATCCCCGAGCCGATAGGATCATCCGAGGGTTTAATGATACGTTTGCCTGCGGCAAGTTGAAGCTGTGTAGTACTTAACTTGGTCTGCTGGTCCAGCATCGAGTTCAAACCAGTATTGTATACATGTGATGTAGACACTCTCATCTCATATCACCCCTACCCAACCGAATTCAACAGCGTATCGAACAGTTCTGTCGATACCTGAATAATACGAGCCGATGCTTCATAGGCTTGCTGAAATTTCAGCAAATCCGCTGCTTCTTCATCTAAATTTACCCCCGACACGGCTTCCCTCTGTGCCACAGTTTGTCGTAACACACTTTGTGAGGCCTCTTGTCCAATCAGTGAATCACGAGTACGCGTCCCGACTCCTCCAACAGTTTGTGCATATGCGCCTTGATAGTTGACAGTGCCACCAGCCATGGTTTTTGCCGCCTGCAAATCCGCCAACAAAAGTGCATTTCGATTATCACCAATACCATTAGAGTTATATTCGATAGTTACCACGTCACCAGCAGCAGGAGTACCGTTTACGACAACTTCATACCCTGGAGTTAACGCTGCATTAGCAAGCATATTATTCGGTTGATTGGGATTAAACACCACAGGGGCACCAGTCACTAACACAGGTGTTGCCGGCACCGACATATCGTAAATATCGTAGGTCGTCGCCGTCACAAATCGCACTTCGTAGGGAGGGCTCAATTGTAACGCCGCGGTGGTAAAGTCCGTTGTTGTCACGTCAGTGATCTGAACCTCTTCAACCACCATTGACCCCGAATTAGTCAGTGGTGTCGACGCTTTCACAGGCAGCGCAGCAGCAATTTCACTGGTGTTACTAATTTCGGCATCAATGGCAGACGCACCAAAGCGTGTTGGGGTCACCAAATATAGATCGCCATCCGCTGGTGCTCCCGATAAGAAGTTAATTGAGAACCCCTCACCGGCAAGTGCTACCGTGCTTGGTACAACTCCTGGCGCAGGAATCGTAGCGATGGTGGTATTATTTGCGGTTTCGGTTAACGTATAGTTTCCCGTTGTTGCACTATATCGTAACTCGAAGTTATCTACCCCCAATACAGAGGTGTCATCAATGCTAACCGACATCGCCATCGTACCGGTATTCGTAGTGCTTCTTGAAACTCGTGATAACACTGCAGAATTAGAATTAATATCGGTAAAAAATTCCTTACCCAGGTTCCCGGTAAGATCAACGCCCAACTCATGCTGTGCATTAAAGGTCGCTGACAGCGCCATACCCATGCGTCCCACTTCGTTAAACACCGGGTCAATCAACTGCTCTCTCACTTCGAGCAGCCCACCCAAGCGTCCACCCGTAAGGCCACTACCAATAAGTACAGAACTACTGCCCGAGGAAAGTGATATTTCATGACGAGTAACACCCGACATCGTGCTACCAGCGCTTAATGTAAATGCCTGTACTCCCACCACTAACGCTTGGCCTGTCCCCATCGTAACGTTAACCGTACCGTCAGTATTATTAATGACGCTAATACCGACCAATTCAGATAACTCTCTTAATTTTTCATCTCTTTCATCCAAGAGATCATTAGGGTTGCCACCAATACCGCCTAATGCACCGGATGTTTGTATCGAATTGTTGAGATTTGCAAGCTGTGACGCAATTGCGGTGATCTGTGAGGTAGTACTGACAAGATCCGCATTTAGTGTATCGTTCTGTAATGCAACCTGGGCGTAAACGGAATTAAAACGATTGGCCAGTGCTTCACCTTCACTAATCAGTACCTGCCTTGCTGGCACTGAGGCAGGGTCATTTGATACATCGCTGACCGAGTCAAAGAAATTCAACATGGATGGTGTAATTGCCGTAGCATCATCACCCAATAACGTATCTATTCTGACGGCATATTCATAATAAGAAGAGAACGACGAATTATTTTGCGTATCACGACGCATTTGTTCGGTAATAAAATCATTGGCAATACGCTGCACACTCGCAACGTTCATTCCCGTGCCGACAAATTGGCCACCGATCTGCTCAGGGGCATTGGTCCCAAACTGGACATCCTGCCGGCTATAGCCTGCAGTATTTACGTTTGCAATATTGTGTCCCACTGTACCTAACGCGGTCTTCTGCGATATCAGTGAGGAAACTGCAATGCCCATTAGGTCTGCCATAAACTATCGTCTCGATAAATTCAGCGTTAATTTTCTGATCGATTTGATAGAGCGGCAGTTTTTTGTTCAGGCGGCAATCGATGGTAGTATTAATTGCCGCTTTGACTAGTTTTTGTCGCTTCTATCAAGCCTTGAGACTATACCTGCAATCTTCTTGCCATAATTTGGATCAGTGGCATATCCGGCTTCTTGAAGCGCAAAACCCCAATCTTCAGCACCACCTTTTGAATTCAGTGCGTCTTGATAACGAGGATTACTTTTAAGGAAGGAAACATAATCTTGAAACGCAGCATCCATACTGTTGTATGATCGGAAGGACGCAGTCTCTTTTTCTGCTATCCCACCTCTAAATTCCAATGTCTTTACCTTTGCCGAATCTCCAGACCAATGAGACCCCGACTTTATACCAAACAAGTTAAACGACAATTTTCCGTTTTCATCATGAATGACATGCTTACCCCAACCGGTCTCTAAAGCCGCTTGAGCAATAATACCATTTACCTCCACCCCAAGTTCATTAGCAGCGGCCTTAGCGTAAGGTGATATCGCGTCAATAAAAGCAGCAGCATTGGGAAACAAGTTTCGCAGTGATTTTTCTACGTTAGTGGCAAGACTATTCCCACTTTGCGCATTTACTGTGATGTCGGATTCAACTTCGGCCGTTGCATCAATAGTTGACACAATTCCAGTTGCCATTGATGCTGGAGCTACATTTGTCTTGTTATCCTGCGGAACCGCTGCTGCAATCACCGATCGCAACCGTTCCATCGGCAACGCATAGTCCGTTTTTGGCACTGGCAGATCAATTCCATGAGTCTCTGTTAACAAGGAATACGGCGTCGCTTCCTGAGTCATTGCAAAACCGGCAATCGGATCATTCAGACCCGCTTTGTTCTTCTCCATCAGTGCTTGTAGCTCTTCTGGATCTGGCTCTCGACCTCGCATTTGCCTCACGATCACATCGGCAAGCCCTATTCCTTTTCCCTCTGCCATTGTCAAACTGATCTGCTGGTCAAACATACCCTGGTAGAATTCCGTTTCTTTTGTATTGAGAGGGTTGCCTTCAGAGAACACTTTATTGGCATCACGCATCCCCTTTAACATCATATTAAGAAACACGCCTTCCAACTGCTTAGCGACTGCCACCAGCGCTTTGTCATCATGATTTCTTGCGCCTGTTCTCAAGCGCTGGAAATCTGACATATCATGATATGACGAACCCACTGACGGTGCGGATAGAATCGGCTTATCAGACATTAGATAACAACTATCTCGGCGCGCAATGCCCCTGCCTGTTTAAGCGCTTCTAATATTGCCATTAGGTCACCTGGTGCGGCCCCGACACGATTCACTGCACGTACGATTTCATCCAATGAGATACCCGGTTCAAAGAGGAACATACGGCTATCCTCTTGCACAATATCGATACCCGAATTATCAACTTCTGCCGTACGGCCACCAGCGAATGCTTCAGGTTGCACTACTTCTTTTTTCTCAGAAATGGTCACTGTTAGACTACCGTGACTCACCGCCGCTGGAGACACCTGAACATTTTTACCGATCACGATAGTTCCTGTTCTAGAATTAATAATAATCTTTGCCACAGGTTCAGCAGGTTTTATATCCAAATTTTCCAAAACGGAAAGAAATGTGACGCGCTGAGAGGGGTCTCTGGGAGACGATACCACTATTGAAGTGGCATCTAACGATCTTGCAACACCAGGCCCCAACAACCGATTTATCTGATCTGTCACACGCTTCGATGTGGTAAAGTCCGGCTGGTGAAGGTTAAAAGTAAGTGTACTCGCATTGGCAAATGGATTAGGGCCCGCCCGTTCAATAGTAGCACCATTGGGAATGCGACCAACACTCGGCACATTAACGGTAATTTTTGACCCATCACTGCCTTCTGCGCCGAAGCCTCCCACGACAAGATCACCTTGTGCAACCGCATACACGTGTCCGTCTGCGCCTTTTAGCGGTGTCATTAACAAACTTCCCCCTCTGAGGCTCTTGGAATTACCAATAGAAGAGACCGTAATATCGATTAACTGACCTGGTTTTGCAAACGGAGGCAACCTCGAGTGAATAGCAACAGCAGCAACATTTTCCAATTTAGGATTTAAGCTATCAGGTACAGATATTCCAAATTGAGCCATCATGTTCTTAAAGGTTTGGGTAGTAAACGGCGTGCCACTGGTTTTATCTCCCGTACCACTTAGGCCTACCACCAAACCATAGCCGATTAACTGGTTATAGCGAACACCTTGAACCTGAGAAATATCCTTTAGCCTTTCTGCCTGTACAGCGCCACTCATCAAAAGCAAAGCGACAACAAGGAAAAATCGAATGCTGTTCATATCAACTCCTAACGTCACGGGATAAAATATAAATTACTATGCTTAGAACGGCCATAACGGACTTGTAAAGAATTCGGTTAACCAACCTTGGCGCTGGGCATTAGCCAATTGACCTCTTCCGCTATAGGTAATTCGCGCGTCAGCCAATCGAGTAGAAAGGACCGTATTATCAGGGTTAACATCCGCTGATCTCACTATTCCTTCGATACGAATAAACTCGTCTCCTTCAGAGAAGGTCATCCACTTCTCTCCACGTACCACTAGATTTCCGTTACCGACCACATCGACCACCGTCACAGTAATACTACCATTTAACTGATTGCTCTGATCCGCACTCGCATCACCTTCGAATTCCCTCTTATTCGACGTCGTTGTATTCGGAGTTAATGGTGTTGAACTCCCAATAAAGCCAGGCAATAGTGTGGTTGGTGTTGTGCCTAATAACGCAGTAACCGACATCGCGTTATCGTCTTCTTTAGTTATCGCTGTCTTGCTTGATTTCGTTGTTGAGGTTTTTTCTGCCAATATTACGGTAACTATATCACCGACCCTACGAGCACGCTTATCTTCCCAAAGAGCCACCCCTGTACCGCTAGCATAGATAGAGCCTAAGGACTGTACATTTGGTTTCGGGATAATGGGGGCAACGGGGGCATACCTTGGATCATTTGGTACAGGAGGGTTCATAGCACAACCTAACATTAATCCATAACACAAAACCATCCCAAACAGCCCTACTTTCCTAAGAAATGTAGCGTTCATTGTGTCACCCTCCTCACATAAAATTAATGCCATCTTATAGATTTTGACTCGCGTATTGCAGCATCTGATCCACTGTGGAAATTACTTTTGAATTCATTTCATATGCTCGTTGAGTTTCGATCATATTGACCATCTCTTCCACGACATTTACATTTGATCCTTCAATCGCTCCTTGGATAAGCGATCCAAATCCGCCCTGCCCGGCTTCGCCTTGTGTAGCAGCACCACTAGCCGCCGTTTCTCGAAACAGGTTTCCACCTTGTGACTCTAGACCTGACGGATTAACAAAATCGGCGAGTTGTATGGTACCCACTTCTGTTCGCGTGCCGGTGGATGCATCCACCACCCCCACTACACCGTCAGTGCCAATGGTGACCGATTGGGTGCCATCAGGTATCGTAATTGCGGGTTCAACAGTCAGCCCCGTCGATGTCACCAATTGCCCTGCGTTATTTATCTGAAATTGACCATCCCGGGTATAAGAAATTGAACCATCGGGATTCAGCACCTGAAGAAAACCACGTCCATTAATAGCCACATCTAAAGGCTGCTCAGTAATCTCAATGCTGCCTTCGGTAAATTGTTTTTGGGTAGCGACAACACGCACACCCGTACCAAGCTGTAATCCAGATGGGAGTTCTGTATTCTGCGATGATTGACCACCAGGCTGCCGGTCAATCTGATAGAGAAGATCTTGAAATGCAGCCCGGTCTCTTTTAAATCCATTCGTAGACACGTTAGCCAGATTGTTAGAAATTGTGGTCAATCGTGTATTCTGGGCACTCAAGCCCGATTTACTTACCCATAATGCTGCTTGCATTTTATTCTCCCAACTCACTTCTTAAAATTATGGCTAACGTTAACGAACGCCATTTTTTTATCGTTTCTCTATCTACTTAATTAACTCTGCATGATCCGTGCCGAGGACTCATCATTGCTTTTTGCATTTTCCATCATTTTCACATTCATCTCGAATAATCGAGATGATGAAATCATATCAGCAAGCTCAGCCACAGGATTTACATTGGAACCTTCCAATACACCATTCACTACCTGCACGTTAATATCCGCTTGCAGCGCCGCTGCGTTAGGATCCTTAAGATGAAACAAACCATCCTTACCTTTTTGAAGCGTACTTTTATCAGGGTTAACTAACTTCAACCTATCCACTTGAGTCAGCGCCAACGGGTCCTCACCCAACCCTCGAATAGAAATTGTTCCATCTTTACCGATAACCAATTGTTCATATTCAGGTAAAAAAATTGGCCCGCCATTACCCATAACAGGCAAACCCGTGCCGGTAGTAATGATGCCGTCATTTGATCGTTTTAAATCACCTGCCCTTGTGTAGGCTTCTTTTCCATCAGGCGTTTGAATCGCAAGCCAACCATCCCCGTTTAACGCCACATCTAAATCGCGCCCGGTTGTTTGAAAGGTGCCCGCCGTTGTATCTGACCCTGGCCGCTCAACAACCGCATATGCCCGACTTGGCATGCCATCACCAAATACCGACAACGTTCGATACTGACTGTAATCAGACTTAAAACCTGTCGTTGATGCGTTTGCCAAATTATTGGCTCGAACGGTCATGGACGTTAGCGCTTCTCTTGCACCTGTCATTGCTATATATATCGATTTATCCATTGCGCACCTTTTCGCTTGGCTACTGATTTATATCACGGTATGCCAGAATTCTGACCTATGACTTCGCTATAGATATTACTGCAAAGTCTTTGCCAGTTTTTCTCAGCCACAAAAAAAAAGCAGCACACCCATTGGTTATGCTGCTTTTTTACAAACGCTAGAAAACTATCTGTTATCGTATTTGTATGATTGCCTGGGTAATCGCATTGGCAGTTTCAATGGACTTGGCGTTTGCCTGGAAATTACGCTGCGCCGTAATTAACCCAACCAACTCCGCCGTTAAATCCACATTTGATTGCTCCAACGCGCCAGAGCGAATCAAACCGTAAGTCCCTGTACCTGACTCACCCGGTAATGCTTCACCGGAATCGGTCGTCTGGGTCCACGACGTATTTCCGTTCTGCGATAATCCTTGGTTATTTGGGAATCGAGCCATTGCTACCTTACCAACAGCGGTCGTTTGCCCATTAGTGTATGTTGCTCTAATCACGCCCGTATCACTCACATCCAAACCCGTTAGTCGACCAATCGCAAAACCGTCTTGGGACAACGTATTCACCGTAAAGGATGATGCAAACTGCGTGGTGTTGGTACGATCATAATCAAAAGTAATCGCTTGGGTACCGTCTACACCCGCTTGCCATTCCGTCAAGTTCGCGCCAGTGACACCTAATGCGACCGTCGTCATCCCCCCTGCGGGGAGTATGGGATTAACAACAACTCCGCCCGTAGCAGGGTTAAATAGTCCATTTGCCTCAAACTCGATAACACCCGCCAGCGGTAGCGTCGCATTCGCGGTCTGGCCAGTATTGTCCCCGCCCGCAATATCGACCGCTTCATTATCAATGTAATGGAAAACATGCCATACGTTACCAGATGCTGCAGTACTATCTTTTACATAATAAACCGTCGCCACGTGACTCTCACCCTGAGAATCGAATACGTTCACCGAGGTAGACGCGTTGTAGGTCGTATTATCACTAGGATCAAACCCCCCGACAGGCAATGCTCCGGAATCTGACGGTAAGTTCACCCCCAAACTCACCGATGCGGTCTGTTGAGGTACACCTGCTGACTCAGGGAGTCGCAAGTTCTCCGTACTACTCAATGACGTTGACTGCACCGTACCGTCATTTGCATTCACCGGAAACACTTGCAGTAATTGTCCCGCGGTATTGACCACATTACCGCTACTATCAACACCAAAGGCACCGGAGCGGGTATATACTCTCTCTGAACTCCCCTGATTTGGCGCAAGCACAAAGAAACCATCACCACTAATCGCAAGATCTAACGTATTGGATGTAAAATCCATATTCCCTTGTGTGAACTGCTGGGTAACAGCCTGCAGTAGCGTACCGTTACCAATTGATGTACTACCACTACCAAATGCGGATGACGCATAGATATCACCGAACTCCGCCCGAGACTCTTTAAATCCAGTGGTGGAAACGTTGGCTATATTGTTACTGGTCACCTCAAGTTCTGATTGCGCTGCGTTAAGTCCACTGAGTGCTGTATTAAATGACATCTTCTACTCCTTCCAATTAACAGGTTATCGCTAGTAACTATCGAACCTGCTGAATACTGTTAGAACTAATTTGTCCCAAACCATTAAGATTTAACAACATGTCGCCATTGGTATTAACAATGCTGACACTGTTTACATTGGCATACATGCTAGTACGTAAATTTTCAACATTTTCACCCACCCGGCCAGTAACTTCCATCGTGTAGTTGCCTTCCGGCAATCTATTGCCGTTCTCATCAGAGCCATTCCACGCAAACGAAGTATCATCCGACGTCACTGAGTTAAGCTCAATTTGTCTCACAATTTCATTTCTTTCGTTTTTAATATTCACAATTACGTCTGTTGCCGCTACACCATCGGCGTGGATAACACCACTAATCGCGTTTGCGCCACCATCCAAATAACCCGTATTTCCACTCACCAAAACGTCTCTTCCTACCAATGCCGTTGCTTGTAATGCTTGATTCGAGCGATATAAACCATTGAGTTCGTCAATGCCTTTATTAAGATTTCCAATACCTTCGACCGTACTAAACTGTGCCATCTGAGATAGAAATTCTGTACCATCCTGAGGCTGCAAAGGATTTTGATTCTCGAGCTGCGCTAACATCAACCGAAGAAACATATCTTGATCGGTTTCTTCCGCTGTATCCTGAACACTATCAATGGACATGCCGGCAAATACACCGCTCTGACTGTCGACTCCGCTGATACTCATTGCTCTTCTCCTAACCAGTAAAAAAAGGTAATTACTGACCTAGTTGCAGCGCTCGCTGCATCATGTCTTTTGCTGACTTCATCATGTCGGCATTGGTTTGAAATGATCGCGACGCACTGATCATATTCGTCATCTCTTCTACAACATTGACATTCGGGTACGCTACATAACCTTCTTCGTTCGACATCGGGTGGTGTGGTTCGTACCTCAACTGGTATGGCGCATCGCTTTCGACAATTCCCGCAACCTTTACCCCTGCTCCCGCTCCTAAACCACCGTTAAATGCGAAAGGGTCCTGCTGTAATTCGTTTTGTAGCTGAGTCGCGAACACTGGCTGCCGTGCTCGATATGTTTCGTCCATATTGCTACTCACGCTTTCAGCATTCGCAATATTCGAACTGGTTGTGTTCAATCGAACAGTCTGGGCACTCATGCCACTACTTGCGATATTAAATACATCCATCAACGACATGACTATTCTCCCCTTATCGCAGTCATTAGCCCGCGAATACGGCCATTAAGAAACGTAAAAGAAGAATTGAAATCCAAGGTGTTTTTAGTAAATTCAGCACGTTCTTTTTGCAAATCAACGGTATTTCCATCGATAGATGGCTGGTCAGCCATTCGATATTTTAACCCGTTAATAGAATCCGCATTCAGCAAACCGTTGACATGCCCACTTTGTGTTGATGTCATCGACATATTCATTCCCGGCTGACCTGACATCGTTTTAAGTACTTCCTTAAAATCAATGTCGCGAGCTTGAAACCCAGGAGTATCAGCATTGGCAATATTATTCGCCAAAATATTTGCTCTTTCTGCCCTGAGCGTCAATGCATGCTCATGAACACCAAATGCTTTATCAAAATTAATTGCCATAGGATTATCTCGTTGCCGCCTTAGTCATAAGAGGAGGTACCATCCTTGGAAAATTGTCCTTTACCTCATCCTCACCAATAAGAATGCAACCTATATGCCAAGGTTAGGGAAAGTATCATTATTGGTTGGAAAGCTGCTGTATCAGGCGGGTAGGTTCTTATACAAACGAAAATAAGGAGGATGCTATTACAAAAGCCGCCAGAAAAGCGGCAGACTTTGAGGCAATGTGGTGGCAAGTTTTTTCCACTGGCTAGAACGCTAACACATACTATTTCTTTCGATACACAACACCCGGCGTGTAGTATCTCACTTCAAAAAAGTCGTTAAGGCCTCTCGGTGTTTCAGACCCCCCTAAAAACAGGTACCCCCCCGGCTTCAGAATCGAGTGGATATTCCGTAAAATTTTATTTTGTAGTTCTGACGAAAAATAGATGAGTACGTTGCGACAGAATATCACGTCAAAACGACCTAACGTAGAAAAACTCTCTTTCAAGTTAAGTTGCCTAAAATCAACTCTGCTTTGTATTTCCGGTTTTATCTTCCATTGACCTTTTTGATGCTCACTAAAAAAACGATTCAAACGGTCATTAGACATCCCTCTATTGAGTGCCAGCATCTCATAGACGCCCGCCTTCGCCTGCTCCAATATTTCTGTACAGATATCGGTTGCGACAATAGACACGTCTCGATAAGCCTTTGATAGATTTCTTTTTTTGAACTCTTCCGCACAGATGGAAATCGTGTATGGCTCCTGCCCAGAAGAACTTGCTGCACACCATATTGAAATAGGCTGACCCGATTCAGAAAGCTCACCAAGTAATGTATCAGTAAAGAATTCAAACGGATGACGATCCCGAAACCATAGCGTCTCATTGGTCGTCATCGCATCAATCACTTTTTGCTTTAGCGGGTCCCTACCGATGCGATCCACCTTTTTTACCAATACTGACAGTGTATCAATATCGTGGTCGCGCATAATTCTACGCAAGCGACTATCGATAAGGTAGTTCTTGTTATCGCCCAATAATATACCGCAACTCTTTTCCAAAAAACTCCGAAAGTCGCGATACTCATGTTCGTTGAACTTCGACGCTTGATTAGCTTTGAATACCATAAGTCACATTCGCCAATACTCTAGTTCACTTTCAACGGCTTCCTACAGTCTAAATCCTGTAGCACCGAACTACGACTCAACCGTGAGCACGCTATCAATCCTATTTTGTACTAACGTCGCTAATTCATCCGGCTTAAATTTCGCTAAAAAGTCATCTGCGCCCACTTTTTCAACCATAGCCTGATTAAAGATTCCACTCAGCGAAGTGTGCAATACGATATAGAACCCTGCCATACGTGCATCATCTCGTATTGACGCCGTTAGCGTATAACCATCCATCTCTGGCATTTCAATATCTGAAATAAGCAGTGCATAGTGGTCCCTAGGGTTAATACCTTGTTCCGCAAGTTCTTTAAGATGATCTAACGCTTGCTTTCCGTCATTTACCACGTGTGTCTTAACACCCAGTTTCTCAACGCACCGCTTAATCTGCTTACGCGCAACACTGGAATCATCAGCAATAAGTACCGATATCTCCTGCTGAGCGGGAGCCTCCACTTTTTCAACCTGAATCACGCCTTCACCGATATTTTCATTCATCGGCGAGACTTCAGCTAGAATCTTCTCTACATCGATAATTTCCACGATTTTCTTATCAACTTCCGTGACAGCCGTTAGGTAATTATCCTTCCCCGCTCCTCGTGGTGGCGGGTGAATATTCTCCCAATTGAGGTTAACAATCCGCTCTACCGATCTAACCAAAAAACCCTGAACCGCCATGTTGTATTCTGAAATGATGATAAAACAGTTATCAATATCATCCAGCGGCTGACTTCCCATCGCCAATGCCATATCCATTACGGAGATCGTACCGCCGCGAATATGTGCAATACCACGAACAATGGGGTTACGCTTAGGTAACTCCGTCAATTTAGGGCACTGTAATACTTCCCGCACCTTAAATACGTTGATGCCGTACATTTGATTGCCATCTAGCCTGAACAGCAGTAGTTCCAACCGGTTCTGCCCCACTAATTGGGTCCGTTGATCGACTGCGTCTAAAACACCGGCCATATCTTAACTCCATCTACTCGTAAATCGGCACAAGCTTTGCTTAGTTACTTATTGTTTACTGCTTTTATTGGATATACGTCATCAAATTGACTTTTTAATAGCAACTTGATTCGATTCCACAGAAAACTGTCACATACTCTTGAGCATAGGCGAAAACGCATAAATGAACAGATTCCGTGTAAATTTAATGACCGCTTACTACTGCAAAATAGTGTCGGGCGCGCTTTGCTTACTCTTCCTTATGCCTAATGCCTACGCCGAAGAAAATATACTCGCAAGTAAGACAACGGCCGCTAATAACATCATAAATACTGAAAGTAATAAGAAACGCGAAACAGCCAAGACCCAAATTATCTCCGCGGTCAGTACTTTTGCGAGTAACCTCGCAGGGGCGCAGCGTTTTAGTCGTATCGAAACCGTACTCCCCCAGCTGGACCCGAGACTACGGCTGGCACCCTGTACTCTACCGCTTGAGACCCGTAGTACCTCACCCCATAAAAAAATTGGTAAATTCACCCTCAAGGTATCGTGTTTGGACCAAAAAAATTGGGCTCTACATGTCCCGCTAGAATTGAAAGCCTATGAAAATGTCGTCGTTACAACACAACCAATTTATCGCGGCCAGTTGTTGACGCAACAGAACATCATCGAAGAAGAACGTGAAATTACTCGACTCAACCAAGGCTACTTTAATCGCTCTAGTGTGGCATTAGGCGCGATTGCTAAACGCAGTATTCCCAGCAATAAAGTCATACGCCCTCAATTCGTCCAGCCCGCAATGTTGGTAAATAAAGGGGAAAGGATTGTCATACAAGCGGCAATCCATGGCCTTTCAATCAAAACCACAGGGGTTGCCCTCACCGCGGGTGGGTTAGGCGATCTGATACAAGTAAAAAATAGCCGAACCCAGCGAATTGTAGAAGGACGTATATCTGCTCCAGGGCAGATACGCATCAGTTTGTAGGTTTACAATCACTCAGAAAAATTTGTTATTTTTCATGAAAATATTACACTTTATGCTAAAGCTTTGGTTCGTGAAGCCGATACAATTTATGAGTTAAAGCAGCATTTTTTGAGGCAATCAAAAATGAGTTTAGAAATCAATGGTTTACAGACCAATCAAGCGGGTAGCAATAAGGCCAAAGCCAGTGGCCAAGTTACCAAATCCAGTGGCGAAAGTGGTGACACAACCAAGGCACCGTCTGCAAACGCAGAAGGGACCGTGGTATTGAGCGCCGAAGCTAAGTCTCTGAGTAAATTGACGGGCGGTGTCAGCACGGAGCCCCCTATCGACCAGGCTAAAATAGACGCAATCAAAGCCGCTATCTATGATGGCTCATTCAAACTTAATGCTGAGAGTGTTGCCGGCAAGCTCATCGATTCCGACGACCTATTCTAAAAAAGAGTCGGGCAGCGCTTGGTTGCCTCCCCTGTCCGGCTTTTAGTTCTTTGTTTTATCTTCTTCGGCACATTCTTTGCTTTCTTAATTAACAATTGTCAAAAATGTTCATTAAGGGGCTAGTGATGTCTTCAAAAGTAAATCCCGCACACGCGCAGAACCTTCTCAAAGTATTGGAAAAGGACCGTAACCTCAGTACTCACCTCGTTTTATTATTGAAAGAGGAAAGAGAATCACTTGAGCTTCGACAGTTTAAAAGCTACAGCCAAATCCTTGCGAGAAAACAGCGAACGTTGGTAGATCTTGAGTCAACCGATTGCCAGCGCCGTGAGATTATGGTCGGAATGGGCTTTAGTGGCGATAATGACGGCTTTCTCGCCTTTTTGAAACTCATTCCACATCAGTGGCAAAAAAAATTCTCAGCCCTCTGGGAGCAGCTAACGGAAAGCCTACAGCAATGTGAGAACCTCAATAAAATCAACGGCAAGATCCTACTTCATTCTCAAATCGCTATCGATCGCTTGATGGGTTTGATGAAAGGTCAGACACAACAAGCCTGTCTCTATACCAAGTCTGGGCGCGCAGGCCCCACTGAAGCCCAACGAATGCTGGCCACTGCATAACCCCTCCCTTGGGGTCGTCATGCCCAAGGGGCTTGCCTAGCGGCAAACTTCTGCCGATATTTTGCTACACTGTTTAACGATAACTCAAAATAATTAACTGATTTAAACCAATCAAAGACTAATTGCATGCGAATACCGTTTCTTGAACGCTTTTTTGCTTCGAAAGATGATGTAGGTAGACCGACTGTTGGTTCCCCAAAGAACATCAACCATAGCACTAAGGACATCTTACGACTCCTTGGTGGGTACGCTCATGAGCATCACCTTATTACCATCCAGCGCTGCAACCCTGATGGTTCGGTTGATAAACAATCAGAAAATACAACAACAGGCATAATCGCAATTGATGAGAAAAAGAAAACCATCGCGTTTGAACAATTTACGCCTAGCGACATAGAGCTAACACTTAAGAATGGTGATCTGCTGCACTTCTCCCTGACTCATGAAGGTATCTATTGCCAATTCAACTGCCAGTATGCAAAAACCATCAACACCAAAGAAGGTTATGCCCATATATTTAAGCTCCCCCAGGGTATCGAACAAGTTCAACTCCGCGATGCCTTCCGCGTTTCCATCAATCGATCTACCCCGATAAAAGTCAACTTGCTACATACGATAAACCCGGTGATTGCTGGCTCAGTGGTCGATCTATCGTCAAAAGGCATTCGAATGAGAATGAAGGGGTTGATTGAACCTAAACCCAAACGTGGCGAAGAGTATATTTCTTGTCAAATGGTATTAACCGATGGCTATTCGATGCATTGCGAAGCAAAGCTTATGCACTGGATATATGATCCCAAAGACAAATGTACTTATCTAGGAATACAATTTGTCGGACTTGAGGGCACCAACGAGCGGGTGCTGAATCGCTATATCACACAGCTACAACGCAGTGAAAAAAGTATCTTTCCTCGGTGAGATTACAGTGCACCTAGAGCCCTTCTAGTAGCTCTGGTGCATGCCGTTGGATATCGCCCCAGGTATCAATATCCCAACGCATATCCAGTAAGCCAACACTTTTATCAAAGGACTTTACTCTGTCCATAGACGCGGCCAATACTGTACTTTCTCCCCAGCGGATATTATCTAACAACCCCATCGACATGGATGTTGCTCCGATAAGAATATAACCACCATCATCCGCTGGACCAAACACCGTATCTTTCGAGCTCAACGTATCAAACGCCGATTGCAAATAATCCTCTGTCAGTGAAAAACAATCACCACCCACCACAAGTACCTGATCCGCACTACACAAACCTTGCGCCATAGAAAAGCACATTTTCTGACCAAGGTCTTTCCCATGCTGTTGATAGACCGAAACACCATATTGAGCCGCTTTCCCCTGAATATAGGGATGGTTAATATCAAGATCCGTCCAGAACTCAACCTGCAACGCAATATCCGAATTTTTCTGCCTAGCCGTTTCCGCAAAGGTCATTACCGTATCGATGACCCCATCACACAACCGCTTGTGAACTTCTACGCTGGCCTCTACACCAATATTGGGAATGAGGCGTGTTTTCACCTTACCCGCGATAGGCGCTTTGAAGAATATTTGTATTACTTGTACTAACAAGAATAGTATTTCCTATATAGATCAATGGGGTCAGCCCCTCGATAGTAGGCGTAGCGTAAACACCACATTAGCCAAATTGTTTTCCAGGTACCCTCACGCTCCCACTTGCGGCTTGATGTTTTAACACGCAGTTCACTGCAATAAGGTTTATCCAGCAAGCTCTTGCAGCGCTTGCAAATCTCAACATCTTCCATCAAGGGTATATCGGCATACCCCTGCAACGAATCAAAAAAGTGTCTGCGAAAAAACAGGGCCTGATCACCGGTTGCGATTCCAGTTATTCGTGAGCGCCAATTAATAAACCATGCGATTACCAGAAACATCAGTTTGGTTCCAGAAAGTTGGACGTCAAACCGTCCCCACTGACTACCTTGTTGAACGAAATCGCTAAATACACTCTCAGCTCCTAAGGGCAGTACGGTGTCAGCATGCAGGAAAACAATCACTTCACCTTCGGCCTGACGAGCCCCTGTATTCATTTGTATTGCCCGCCCCACTCTAGAGGAGAGCACTAGCGATGCCAAAGGCTCTGCTTTTTTAATAGTGTCATCTTCACTACCACCATCGACCACGATTAACTTCCAACCTCGACGTCGCATCGGTTGTAGTTGACCCAGCACCCGCTCGATGTTGCTGCCTTCATTAAGAACCGGTATAACCACTGATCCAATAATCACTAGTTAAGCGCACCGCCACAACTACTTCCCTGGCCAGCAGTACACCCAAAACAATGATCGGCGACTATAACAGGGTGACCTTCAAAGGAACGCTCTAACACCTGAGAAAGTGTCACCGGTATATCGTCACGCAACACAGGAAGAAGCAACATTTGATTGAAATCGCAATCAAATACATTCCCCTGCCAGTCAACACTCAATGTGTTACGGCACATCACTCCAGCCAAATTTGCCGAAGAATAGTTGTCCCGTAATAATGTCATATACTCGTCAAACAAACCTTTCGACATTAGCATGCTGCCAAAACGACTAATAGGCATATTGGTAATCGTCAGTAAACCATTGAATTCAATACCGTATTGTTCACCTAACTCCCGCTTGTAATCCGCTTGTAATGATTCCTGAGGCGGAGGCAAAAATGCGCCTCCAGGATTGTACACAAGATCCAACTCCAAACCGCTACCTGGGTTGCCATAACCCAATTTGTTGAGCAACTGCAACCCCTCTATTGAGGATTCAAATACGCCCTTGCCGCGCTGACTATCAACGTTATCCTCTGTATAACAAGGTAATGATGCAACCACGCTGACATGCTGCTCTGCCAGAAAATCAGCGAGATCTTCATAGCCAGGCTCTATCAGTATGGTGAGATTACAGCGGTCGATTACCTTCACCCCAAGCGCCCTCGCCGCAATCACTAATCGGCGAAACTCTGGATTCATTTCCGGTGCTCCCCCGGTTAAATCCAGCGTTTTGACGTTGAGTTCACGTAACACATCGATAACGGTATCAACCATACCTGCATCCATCAATTCAGTCCGCTTAGGCCCTGCATTGACGTGACAATGAGTACAGCTCAAGTTACATAGGTAGCCTAAGTTAACTTGCAATACCTCTAATTGAGCTCTTTTTATCGGCGGAAAATCAGTGGAAGACTTATACAATAATGGTTTGGAATCTAACATAGGGGTCATCTTTTTCGGTAGTCGATAGCCGAATATGACCATAAATCCCTACCCCAGTTCAAGCTTTATCAGGGCCAAAATAGAAAGAGCCCTCTAATTACATCAGAAGGCTCTTTTTTTCAATCTAGACTGTAAGAATTCCTCCATAGCCCCGACTAACGTCTAGGCCTGAGGAATTACCACCATTTTCAGGGCTGTTGTGCAATCGCCTTTACATCGCAATAAAGCGTTGCAAGTGGTAATCAGCATTGCCAAAGAGTGTGTTGATCACGTTAATGCGTTTTAAGTACATACCCACGCTCATCTCGTCAGTCATCCCCATACCACCATGGATTTGTACAGCTTCATGAGCCACTTGCTGACCCGACACACCTATTTGATATTTTAGTGCAGCAATATTTTTGGCAGCATCAACATCACCCGCATCATAGGATAATACCGCCCTTAACAACAAAGACTTACATTGCTCATGGGCGGTAAACATATCCACCATACGGTGCTGTAAAGCCTGAAAAATGCTAATCGCCACGCCAAATTGCTTACGTTCTTTGGTATAGGCGACAGTATCCTTATACAGTTTCTCCATCGCTCCCACTGCTTCTGCACACAAGGCCAACATCGCCTCATCAGCCACGGCATCAATCACCGACGCCGCTTTGCCTTCTGTCCCCATTAACGCCTCAGCAGCCACCGTCACATTCGTGAAGCTAACTTCAGCAGCACGATGACCATCTAACGTACGCGTCGTCTTAACAGACACACCATCAGCATTCACCGGAATAAGTAACAGAGAGATCCCGTCGGCGTCGAGTGAATCTCCACTGGTTCTAACAGAAACAATCAACCCGTCGGCCGAAGCACCATGAAGCACCACACTCTTGCTGCCATTGACGACATAACCCTCCGCACTTTTAACTGCGGATGTTTCAACATTATGCAAATCAAAACGTGCCTGAGATTCATTGTAGGCAAAAGACACTTTTTTGGTGCCCTCGATAATACCACTAATCCATTCCGCTTTTTGTTCCGCAGTACCCGCTTTACTTAACAACGCTCCCCCTATAATCACTGACGATAGGTAAGGTTCAACGACCAATCCTTTACCCAATTCCTCCATCATGATCATAGTCTCTATCGGACCACCACCAATCCCCCCTTCATCCTCAGAAAAGGGGACACACAACCAACCCAACTCCGCGAACGTAGACCAGTTCTCAGCAGAGTACCCGGCATCGGTCTTAATGATCTTTTGGCGGGTCTCATAGCTATATTCATTCTGTATATACTTCGCAACACTGTCTTTTAATAAAGTTTGTTCTTCAGATAAAGTAAAATTCATAATTTGTCTCTTTCCTACGTGTAAATGACAGGTGCTCTACAATCCCAAAACCATCTTAGCAATAATATTCTTTTGCACTTCGTTGGAGCCACCATAAATAGTCGCGGCTCGACCATAAAGGTATTTCGCCGAAGACGTCCACGCCACATCATTACCCACAGCCTCGCCATCATTCATCACATGGGAATAATGCCCCCCCGCTTCTACCGCCAGCTCAGAGACCTGTTGTTGAATTTCTGTTCCTCGTATCTTAAGGATGGATGATTCAGGCCCAGGGGCTGCACCCGCAGACACAGACGCAATGGCGCGTAATTCGGTATATTCCAACGCCATCAGATCGATTTCTATTTTTGCAAGCTTTGCATTAAACAACGGATCATCCGCTAACGAGCCAGACCCCACTCTTTCATTTGCCGCAAATTCCTTCAATTTATGTAGCGCTTTCTTCGACGAAGCCACACCCGCAATTGCCGTTCTCTCATGGGTTAGCAGTACTTTTGCGTAGGTCCAGCCCTTGTTCTCTTCACCGATAAGATTCTCAACGGGTACCTTCACATTATCAAAGAACACTTCATTCAACGTATGTTGGTTATCAATGGAATCTATCTTGCGAACCTCTACTCCCGGAGTTTTCATATCAATCAGTAGAAAGGAGATGCCTTGTTGGTGCTTTCCTTCTGAGCTGGTTCTTACCAAGCAGAAAATCCAATCGGCATGCTGCGCATAGGTTGTCCAAATCTTTTGACCATTTACCACATAATGATCACCATCCAACACCGCTTTAGTCTGTAGCGATGCTAAATCAGAACCCGCACCCGGCTCAGAATACCCCTGACACCACCACACGTTACTGTCCAAAATATCTGGCAAAAAGCGTTGTTTTTGTTCATCACTACCGAAGCTATAAATAACGGGAGCCACCATTTTTAATCCAAACGGCACAACAGCAGGCGCTCCAGCTTCCGCACACTCATTCTCAAAGATATACTTTTGCGTAATACTCCAACCTGTACCACCATAAGATTCAGGCCAGTTAGGCGCCGCCCACCCCTGCTTATTCAAGATTTTCTGCCACCTTATCATCACACCGGGGTCGACATGACCTCCAACATAACCTCCGCGAATTTCGTCGGTAAGGTTATCAGCAAGAAAAGCGCGAACGTCTTTCTGAAACGCAAGATCTTCAGGCGTAAATTGTATATCCATGTTAACTCTCAGGTTGGATCAATAGAGAAAAGTCATGTCCATAAGCTAGACAAAACCGTGCAGTCTCATTTATAGATCAAGCAATTCTCACATTAAAGAGCTGAACTCGCCAATTTCATGGGCAAGAATTGTCACAGCGTCAATTTACAACAGTACAAACCCACTAACCCCTATTTTTCAGCTTGACGAAATATAACATTTGTTATAAATTCATCAAATGAGCACATTAAACGAAAGACTACGAACAGCACGCAAAGCATTAGGGTTGACTCAGAAGGAGCTCGCGGATAGCGCGGGGGTTTCTCAAGTAACCATTCAACACCTAGAATCCGGCCGTAATAATTCCTCCAAAAAACTGCTACAAATCGCAGTGGCCCTACAGGTATCAGTAGATTGGCTGGCAGCAGGCGACGACTCGCCGGGTAATACCGGTACGCCAACACGCTCACCTCTGGGCAGCCCCCCTGCCCTCGCTCCCTTAGTACTCACTTTTAAGCAAGCCGCCACCCCCCAGGCTGCGTTCGAGCAACTTAACAATTCTCCATCCGCTGAACGTGCATTTTTATCACCCCGCAGCCTCAAACATTTTAGCGCTCATGCATTCGCAGTATATATGGAAGACAATTCTATGCGATCTCGCGATGATAGAGAGCACGCCCTACTTAATAGCTGGCAAGAAGATGATCTACTGGTATTTGATGGGACTTCCCTGGGTGAGCTGACGCCAGGCAGCCCTGTGATTGCTTTAGTCCATGGGAGTGATACCACGATATTTAGAAAATACCGTGACAAAGGGGTAGATCATAATGGCGAACCAACGTATGAATTGATTCCTCTCAATGAAGACTACCTTAGCATCACGGTATCGGCCAAAAATCCGGCAACCATCATGGGTGTATTGAGAACAACGCTAAGAGAAAGTCACCGATTGTAAGCCTGTAAGCTACCCGACCCATCGACTATTTACCCACAAAAACCCGCAGTAGTTCTGTTTTACAATAGCGCTCAATCTCCACTGGCAGCAACCCTTTGCCAATCAACTCTGCCCCAGTAAACCACGCTGTATCACCACTTATTCCCCGCAACCGAATATGGAAGTTCGAGCCCGACTTCTCAATTAAATCGACCACACACGCCTTATCTGTCAGGAATTGATCCCTGACAGAATGAGTAACGCTCTCTTTGGCTGAGTATAAAACAGAAACATCCTTCATCGATTCGACACCTTCTTGCGGCAATATAGATAAATCGGGAATAGAAAGGACTTACGATGAAGACCACCCTACAACACAACTATCCGAACGTGGTTTCGGCTCCAGCCTGTAGGTGATCACGTTGGTTGTAATTATAACAGCGAAGCACTGTATATACAAACAGCGGACCCCAAAATAATCCCAACACGCATCAGAAAAGTACCCATATGACCGATCAATAACTCACGAAGCGTAAAAGGCCAATTTATAACATTTCCGGGGTGTTTTATAACATAATCCCTTGCCCATAATATAACTTATGTTATTATACCCACCCTAACCAAGAGGATGCCTATGAAGCAAAAATATCGTGACATATCCCTATCCACGTCACTGCATCGTATTCACACTCGAAACGATATGACGCAAGTGCAACACAGAACCACCCCGCAAATCATGATTTACAACCATGTTCTTCAAGCTGTCACAAAAGACGGATATTCTGAGCGCACAGCAACGCACTGCGCTTGTTCAGCGATACAAACATATCAACAAGAAAAACGTAGGCGTTACCAACAAGGGTGGGTTGAGCAACTGATTCAAACTCATGTTGCAAAGGCCTCTGTGATCGAACAGGAACAGCCCAATCGATTCACTGTGTAGCATTCGACGAACCAACAGAAGTGAGCCATATGAGCCTAGATGAGATTTGCGATAATGAAACACTGCACAATAAAGCGTTTGAATCCTGGATTAATAGCAAACATCAGTTTCCTCGCTTAACTCCAGATAACAAAGAGGACCTGATTGCCTACGTGCAAGGACTCAATCGAGAAATAGCGAATCTACAAACAGAATCAACACGTCTATCCCTACCCTGTAAGCCTGGAGTAACGCCAAATGAATAATGCCATTAATACTGATCAACAAACCACAAACGGCCAACAGGTTGCTGAACTATATACGCTGCTGTCATCACTCGCGCAAAACCTATTTAATACCAAAGAAATTCAGCATGAACAGCATGCGTTAATTAAGAAAACGCAAATGTTAGAGAACCAAATTCATAGCATTCAAAACAGTCGTCGAAAAGGCATACCTGACGGTTTTATCTCGAAAAAAGAAGCGTACTTTACACATGGATTGGGGTTATCGGAGCGGGTGTTTCACTTAGCTCTATTTACCATGGGCGTTAACACACATGAGTATGTTCATCTTTCCGAAGCAGGACATGAAGTCGACACATTCAGCTATGAAGAACGTGAAGTCATTATCGCGATCGATATATTCCTTGATGATGCGATACAGGTCACTGGCCAAACCTGTGAATCCAGCATTCTCCAGGGTAAACGTTTTCGCTACATAAAGTCGATTCAGAAAACAGCGTAACTCGAGCGCTTGCTGTAAGGTATATAAGGTATGGCATGGTGCAAACGTGCCATACCTTAGCAGCTTAACGTACTTAGATCATCCCGCCTTGAACAACCAAATCCGTATCACTGACAATAATTTTTCAAAATCGATAGGTTTGGTAATATACTCAGAGGCTCCCGCCGCTAAACATTTTTCTCTATCTTCTGGCATTGTCTTAGCCGTCAACGCGATAATAGGCAACGCTTCATAATGTGGTATTTGTCGAATACGAATCGTCGCTTCATTGCCATCCATCACTGGCATCATGGTATCCATCAAGACCAATTCATAGTTTTCATCCTGCTCTAGAATCTCCAGCGCATCTTTTCCGTTACTGGCCATCTCTACATCAAAACCAATTTCAATAAGCTGTTTTGACAATGCATACGTATTCCTCATATCGTCGTCAACCAATAATATACGACGATCTTTCAGCATTGCGTCTTCGTCATGTAGCCGACTAATGGATTTCCTGTTCTTTTCGTCAAAACGAGATTCTATACTGTGTAAGAATAGCGATACGTCATCCAATAAACGTTCGGGGGAACCCACACCTTTTATCACGATAGTCGAGGTATATTTTTCCAATTGAAATTGTTCTTTCTCACTCAACTCTTTCCCCGTATAGATGATAATGGGTGGTTTTTTTTCAAGATCACCGTTCTCTTTGATGCGTTCCAGCACTTCAAAACCGTCAATATCTGGTAGCCCAAGATCTAAAATTACCACATCGAACCCGCCCGAAAGAACCTTATCCACCCCCTCACTTCCAGTGTCCACACAGGTAATAGCAAGCTCTTTTTGTTGCAGAAGTTGGGTGATTGCCTTCTGATTCGTCTTATCATCTTCAATGACCAATATATTTTTCACTTTCGCCTGCGTGAGTTTCGAAATATCATTGAGCACCATGGATAGTTGATCTTCGTTCACCGGTTTGGTCAGATATCCTATAGCACCCTGGACCAGCAGCATGCTTCGATCACGTTCACTACCGGAAACAATTTGTACCGGTATACCTCGAGTTTTTAGGCTAAATTTGAGTTGCTGCAAGACTTCTCTGCCATCAATATCCGGTAACCCCAAATCGAGAATAATACCATCAGGTTGATAAGCCTGAGCAAGGAATATTCCACTACGCCCATCACCCGCGGACAGGCATTTGTAACCGCTATTTCGCACATATCGCTGTAATATCAGCGAGAACTCTCTGTCATCCTCAATTACCAGTAGGATCTTATCACCCGCATGAAAAGTATTTCGATCGTCAGGAATAAACTCTGGGTATAGTTGACGCTCCACACCAGTCGTCACCGATGAAGTAAGATCACGCATCGCCACATCCGCCTTGTTAGCATCCGCCTTTTCCGGTACGCAAGGTAACGTTGTCGATATGCTACTCCTATCATCCGCAGTAAGTTCTCTAGGCACATATAATGTGAATGTACTTCCCATATTTTCCGTACTTGAAAGCTGTATCTCCCCCGCCAACAAGCGAGTCAACTCCCGAGCAATAGTTAACCCTAACCCGGTACCACCATACTTTCGGCTTGTAGATCCGTCCTGCTGCTGAAACGCTTCAAAAATTGCTTGTTGCTTGTCTTCAGGAATCCCCACCCCTGTATCAATCACTGAAAAAGCAATCGAGGCCTCCAATTCCAATCCGCAATGATCAAACGTGACACCCTCTTGCGGCTGATAGACCTTCAGCGAGACCGAGCCCTCAGAGGTGAATTTCATTGCGTTAGACAATAGATTCCGTAATATTTGCTCTAGGCGTAATCCATCGGTGATAATTGTTTCAGGAAGCGTGTCATCAATATCCACCGTAAACGTTAGATTTCGATTCATTGCAATCGGATCAAACATTTTCATCACGTTCATTCGTAATGCTGAAAATCGAACCTCCTCCAAATGCACCGTTAGTTTTCCAGCCTCAACTTTCGACAGGTCCATGATATCGTTAATCAACGATAGTAGACTATTACCCCCACTATAAATAACCTTAGCGTCCTCTACCTGAGTCTCGCTTAGGTTTCCATTTTGATTCTCTGACAATCCTTTCGCCAATAATAACAAACTATTCAACGGCGTCCTCAATTCATGACTCATATTAGCCAGAAACTCAGACTTATATTTGCTCGCGAGGGTTAACTCGTTTGCTTTTATCGTAAGATCTTTTTGCGATATTTCTATCTTTTCTTTCTGTTCCTTTAATTCATTTTGTTTTTCTTCTAGCTCCTCGTTGGAAACTTTGAGTTCCTCACTCTGCTGTTGAAGCTCTCGCTCAGAGGTTCGCAGTAGTGCTGTTTGTTCTTGTAGATTTTCATTAGAGCTCTTTAGCTCTTCTTGTTGTGTCTGCAACTTTTCAGCTTGGCGCTGGGTCTCCACTAACAACTTTCGAGTTCTCTCTTGATTTAACATGCTATTGATGACCACACCAATATTTTCTGCCACTTCCTGTACTATTTCTTGATGGCTCTCCGAGTACTGAGAAAAAGAAGCCAGCTCAATTACCCCCATCAATTGATCCTCGAACAGAATAGGACTAACAAAAATATTCAGGGGCGTACCCTCACCTAAAGCAGAATTAATTTGCACATAGTCTTTCGGCGCATTAGACAATAGAATAGGTTTCTTCTCTTTCGCCGACTGGCCAATCAAACCGTCTCCTAATTCGATAATCGATGATATGTTCTTTCTGTTTTTAAACGCGTAACTCCCCATCAAAGACAGCATTTTTTTCGAATCACTGGATCCAACAGTATCATCCATCACATAGAGCACACCGTGCCCAGACATTGTCATACCTGCCAATGCTGAAATAATATCATCGGACATAACCTGTAAATCTTCAGCTCCCTGGATAAGCTCGGTTATTTTTGATACTTTGGTTTTATATTCATTTTGAGTCAAAAGTTCATCGTTTGATCGGTTAAGCTCCATCTCAAATTTTTTCTCTTTCGTGATATCCCGAACAAACCCTGTAAATAATACCTCACCTTGTTGCTTTATCTCACCCACCGTCAAAAATATTGGAAACGTCGACCTATCTTTTCGCAGCCCTGTTAATTCCCGACCTACACCAATAACCTTTTTAACCCTAGTATTTCGATAATTATCGAGATAACTATCGTGCTCCCCTCTAAAAGGTTGCGGCATCAACATTTTTACATTTCCACCCACTAACTCATGAGGTTCATATCCGAATAATTTAGTTATGGCAGCATTAACACTCAATATTTTTCCACGGCTGGTAATAGACACGATGCCATCGGCCGAGGTATTCAGCATCGCCGTTGTGGTCGCATCATTTTTTTCTAGCGCTTTTATTTGTTGTTCAATTTGCAATTTCATATCGATAAGTGCGCCGAGCAATTTATCCCCATCACTTTTTTTCGTAATAGAAACAGAGAAATCACCTTTAGAAATCAATCGAGCTATTTCTGCAGCAGAGCTCATACTTTCGACCAGAGTATTTATTGAAATCGCTAAATCACCTATCTCATCAGAGGAAACTCTATCGATGCGCTGATCTAAATCGCCCCTAGATATTTTATTGGTTACTGCATTGATTTCCGAGACAGATCGAGAAATAGACTGCGTTAAAAAAAAAGAAAACAAACCGCCTAAAAACATCGAAAACACCAGTAGTATAACTATCCCCCGTAACCCCGATTTTTCATGTGTATTCGCCCTTATTAACGACTCCTGAGTAGACCTCTCGATTCCTCTAAGTAACTCCTCAATTTCTACAGAAAGTTGAACCTCTTCTTTATCGACAATATCGACTAGATTCCTATACTCAATAGGGTCCCATTCGCCAACCTCTATCAAGGTCAGTAATTCATATAGATTTGCCTCATATTCAACATACTCCCTCTCAATGCTCGAAAGCGACTCAAGGATCAACCCCGCTTCCCTTCTATCTTCCTCAGAATGACCTACACCTACTCTCTGCTTCGATAATGCCCTAGCTTCCGTAATTTCTATGGATAATTTTTCAGAGTAAAATTTTATTTTCGAGACCGCACTTTTGAAGCCAAATATCAAATCTGGATTAGTTTTCATCTCTAGCGCTATTCTCTCGGCAATCCCGAGATATCGAGCCTGTTCCAACTGATGCGTTTCTATCTCAGTAACTGACAATACCAACGGCATATCCACCGATGATATTTCTTCAACCTCCATACCAATAAGGCTCATTCTATTAACAGAATATGACCCAACAACCAGCAACAGAAGAAGATTAAACGCCGCGGCCATAGAGAGTTTTCGGCCAATGGTAAATCGAAACGATGGGGCGTTACCTGTACTCATATGTCGTCGCTCGCAGTAAACACGATCAAACAAAACGCTATAGTATAGAGTAGCCAATTTTCGGGATTTCGCTCGATCCTAATAAGACGGGAACATTCCAAATACGATCATCCAAATGCGATAAGGAATAAGAATATAACCACTTGTTATGTTAGCACTCGTGATTAAAACACCCACCCACCCAACATTAATATTGCTGACCTATACTAAACAAAATTCATTACTCTCGTTGAAAGTAAAGAGGGATTAATAATCAAACATTCAAACGCGGAAGATGATAAAGAATATAGATCTGACTGCCAACAGTTCGAAATTGATCAATTACTAGAAGCCATCATTTTTCGTTATGGTTATGATTTCAGACACTATGCACGAGCATCCTTAACACGAAGGATTCTCAACCGAGTTCAGCTATCTGACCTCAAAAGTATTTCTGACATGATTCCAAAAATCATGCATGACCCACTTTTCTTCGACTTATTTCTACAGGATATGTCCATTTCCGTCACTGAAATGTTTCGCGACCCCAGTGTATTTGACGTGATTAGAAAAAAAATATTCACCTCGTTAAAGACCTATTCCAAAGTAAACATATGGCACGCTGGATGCTCGACAGGTGAAGAAGTCTACTCGATGGCCATTATGCTCAAAGAAGAAGGTTTACTTAAAAGAGCAAGAATCTATGCTACCGATTTTAATAACCAATCGTTAGCATTTGCAGAAAAAGGAATCTATGCAGCCAACAAGATAAAACTGTATACCAAAAACTACCTTGCAGCTGGTGGCAAGGCATCATTTTCTGACTATTATCACGCCCGATATGAATCTGCCATTATGGACGATTCTCTAAGACAGCATATTACCTTTGCAAATCATAACCTTATCAAAGACCAAGTATTTGCTGAAATGCACTTGATTATTTGTCGTAATGTCTTGATCTATTTTGATCAAACCCTACAAAACCGAGTGCTAAAATTGTTTTTTGACGCCCTAATACATAGAGGATTTCTCGTACTAGGTGACAAAGAAAGCATCGACTTTTCGGCGGAAAAAGAAAGTTTCGAGGTCTATACTGACAAAGAACGTATTTTTCGTCGAAAAGTCCACTTGTAGACCCAGGATTTTATACCTGAGGGGTAACAACATTGAAAGCCAAGATCCTAATAGTGGACGACGAACCCAACAACCACATCGTGTACGAACGTATATTAGCGCCCCTAAAACTGGAGTTTGTTAAAGCACTTTCCGGCCAGCAAGCTCTCAGCGTTGCTCATAAATACAATTTTTTCTTAATACTCATGGATGTACAGATGCCCGGTATGGACGGGTTTGAGACCGCCTCGCTCATTCTCAATCATCCAAAAACTTCTCATATTCCCATTATCTTTATTACCGCCTTTGCCAGAGACGAATCCCTTGAGTTTAGGGGCTATGCCAGCGGAGCCGTCGACTTTATGGTAAAACCTATTAATGACGATGTACTACGCAGTAAAGTGAAAATTTTCCTTTCTCTTTTCAACGAAAGAATTCAACTAAAATCTGCATTATTTGTTATACAAACCAGTGAAGAGCGTTTTCGAACATTATTCGAAAAAAGTAATGATGCAATTTTTATCATGGATAGTATCAACCATCATTATCTTGATGCCAATCAATCTGCGATCGGATTAACCGGCCGTACACTCATAGAATTGCAAGCATTAAACTGTGGTGAAATATTCACACAAGATATTACCGTAGAATTTGACTCGATAACACCGTCGTTGCCCACAAAAGACTTTGGTATAGTTGCCGTCACAAGACCAGACAACAATAATCGATCTGCTCGATTTAATATTATCTACCTCGATGACAGTACACTAGTGGGGATTGCTCGCGACATTACAGACGAACAACATATGCAAGTTCAATTGCGTCGAACACAAAAGATGGATGCTGTCGGTCAACTTACAGGAGGTATTGCACACGACTTCAATAATATCCTCGGTATTATTCTCGGTAACATCGAATTAATTCAGGGCCAGATCAGCGAGGAAGATAAAATAGCCAAGAAAATCGAGAGCATACGTAAGTCAGCTAAACGAGCAGCTGATCTCACAGGGCAATTACTACGATTTTCTGGTCGACAGGCGATAACAGTCACATCCATCGATATAAACGAAGTCATCAAACAAATGGATACGTTAGTAGGACGGTCTGTCACCCCTCAAATTAGGATTGAACACTATTTCGCGGACGATTTATGGAAAACATCTATCGATTCTGGCGATTTTGAAGACGCACTACTTAATTTAGTCATAAATGCACATGATGCAATGAGTGGTAACGGGCAAATCACCATCGAGACGGGGAACTTTCACATTGATGAAGGTTTTTGTCGATTAAACCCAGGGGCCACTCCAGGAGACTACGTACTTTTAGCCGTGAGCGACACCGGAAGCGGTATTCCTGCGGATATACAAGAACGACTATTTGAGCCTTTCTTTACCACCAAAGAAGAAGGCAAAGGAACTGGCTTGGGGCTAGCGATGGTATATGGCTTTGTTGAGCGCTCGTCAGGCTATATAAAAGTTTATTCTGAATTATATATTGGTACGACATTTCGTATCTACCTACCAAGAGCCTCAGAAGAAAACCAGCCCATTGAAGAAGAGCCAACTCACGTCAATCATACTCCTACTGGTGGTGAAGTCATTTTGGTAGTCGATGACGAGGCAGCTCTCGTCGAATTGGCTGGTGAAACATTGGAGAGTCTCGGCTATAACGTCATCACAGCCTCAAACGGAGAACAAGCGCTTGAATATCTAATGGGGCACCCTGAGATCGATTTGTTGTTTAGTGATGTTGTGATGCCCGGCAGACTCAATGGATACCAATTGGCAGAACACGCTAGCGCCAATGATCCCACCCTAAGCATCCTCCTCACCTCAGGATTCACGTCTAGATCCTCTGTGGGGAATGGTCAGGAGAAGTTTAAGCGGCACCTTCTCAACAAACCCTATGCCCAAGCGGAAATGGCCGAGAGAATTGGCCAACTGCTATCAGGTGACCTAAAAACCGACACCGGTGCCAAGGGTGGAGAAAGCTAATGACACAACCAACGGTATACCTAATTGATGATGAACCTGACATGCTCGAATTACTCGCCAGCGCAGTCGAAATGGTCGACATGCTACCGGTGGGCTTCACCCTTGCAAGCGACTTCTTTCAACAAGTGACTGACATAGATACCCAGTCCATTATGGCCCTTGATCTTCATATGCCGGAAATGGATGGTATAGAGGTAATGCGACGACTGGCCACAATGGATAAAACACCACAATTAATCCTAATGAGCGGACACGATGAAGGGGTATTACACTCAGCGGAAAAACTCGGCAGAGCGCATAACCTTAAAATAATTACCTCTCTCACAAAGCCCATCGTCCTTAAAGAATTTCAGAAATTGCTCGTTGAGCAAAAAGGTGTTTCCCAACACGTTGATAATAGGAGTACGGAGAATAGGCCCAAAGTAACGGCAGCAGAACTTAAGAAAGCGATCGAACGTCACGAACTCATACTGTTTTATCAACCACAAATTAACATCTCCACTGGTGCCTTAGCAGGTGTTGAAGCCTTAGTTAGATGGAATCACCCTGAGCGAGGCCTGATCTACCCCGATGAGTTTATTTTATTAGCGGAGCGAGAAGGGTTGATGAAAGATCTCACCCGCACGGTAATTGATCAATCGGTACGACAAGAACAACTCTGGCAGCACGAAGTTGATCGCTTAGAAGTATCCGTTAATATTTCTGCCATCGATATCACCAGCTTGACGCTTCCTGAACAACTAGCAGAATTGTTGGCTGAAAACAAACTGTCCCCTTCCAAGCTCACCCTGGAAGTCACTGAAAGCGCACTCATGGGTGAACTGGTTAAATCCTTAGACATCCTTACGCGACTCAGAATGCGCGGTGTAGGGTTGTCTATTGACGACTTTGGCACCGGATACTCATCGTTATCTCAATTGCACCGGGTACCTTTTACTGAATTGAAAATTGACCAATCCTTTGTTTTTTCCATGTTGGAAGATGACGAAGCCCGCGCTATCGTGAAAACCTGCGTCATGCTAGGCCACGAATTAAAAATGAAAGTCGTCGCTGAAGGTGTTGAAACCAAGGAGCACTTGGATCTATTACGTGAAATTGGCTGCGACTTTGCCCAAGGCTATTACTTTAGCCGTGCGATGCCCGCCGATGAGATGACAAAACGGCTACACTCAACGTGGCCCTGATTTCATACATACCCGACGGCGAGTGTTTTATAAGACAGCTTGCAATGGAATAGGGAAAAAGTATAATGAAATCAATGGCCCTGGTAGCTCAGCTGGATAGAGCGGCCCCCTCCTAAGGGGCAGGTCGGACGTTCGAATCGTCTCCGGGGCACCATTTTTCTTTCAAAGACATACCCAAGCATTACACACGCTTTCTCGCAAGCCCTAATCCAATCAAGCCAATTCCTAATATTGCAAAGGACGCAGGTTCTGGGACCTGAACGGTACTTTTCACAACCCAGCTTCCCATTTCATTGCTACTGCCCTCACCCCAAAACAAATCATCAGGATCAAAGGAATCAGTAAATAGTCTCACGACCGACTCATTCCCAATGGATGTATCCGGTATATAAAACAACCAATCTACGTTATCGCCACCTTCATTCAAAAACATACCATCACCACGCTCGCAGCAATTATCCCCAGTTTGACCAAAAAGATCATAAATATCCGTGATTGCATCTTTCGAGGCTAAATCAGTAACGGGGTCATAAAAGTCACCGCTATACCCCAAATTATTGAACAGGTTTTCAACTAAAGATCGTGACGCGTATTCATATCCATAGAAAAGACTACTCTCGTCCTGAAAGTTGTCGAGCATTTGGTTATAGGTGAACCCCGTTGACACAGAAAGCTCTAGCCATTCCAAACCTGCATCCGTATCAGTTATCACAGAACCATTTTTGATTAATGTCGCGTGGGCCGAACTCACAAATAAACACATTGATAGTAAAAGTAACCATAAATACCGTTTCATTTCTTTCTCCATATACTGCTGATTGGGTGATGCGCAATGATTCTACATTGCGATCTAAAGCACATTAGCTTCGGTACGTTACGTTGAGTGCAGCCGCCACACATTCTGTGCGCGCCTCTTTAAAGGAGATATAGAACTAAACATCCCTGTAATGAGCCGTACCAATTACTGCGGATCCATTCCGTCTGGCCAATTTCAGCAATATACCTTCAAATGATGACACTTCCAATCGCCGACTAATGACATTAGGGGTTTAACTAGCTTTATAGTCTTTAGACACCCAATCAGCTATATATTTTGGACTACTCGCATACCCGCCTTTAGACTCACACTACAACCCCGTTTGTTGCGATAGAAAGCTCTGCTCTACTTTCTTCCCCGCCAAGCCAAAACCCTCCACACGTGTATCTTGACTTAACACCAACACGCCAAACAACCGATCCCATACAGCCAATGTCGCGCCAAAATTCTTATCTATATGTTCACGGGCAATACTGTGATGCACCTGATGTTGCGCTGGGCTAACAACCCACCGCTCCAACCAACCATAGCCCAGCCATACATGGCTATGACGTAAATTAGCCCCCGCCATATTAAACAAGAAGCCGATAACACTGGCTCCCAAAATAGTCACTGGATGAATTGCATTATCAAACAGGTAAATAAACAATGCGCTGACACCACCAATCACGATCAAACTTCTAACACTATTAATGATCATTTCTAACCAATGAATACGATACAAGGTGATGGGTGTGAGCACGATAGCGCTGTGATGTATGGCGTGAAACCGCCATAAAAAGGGAATTTTATGGTAAGCAAAATGAATCAAAAAACGACTCAAATCCTCCATGACAAACAACACCACGGTAAACACAACACTCAACAGGATATCCGGCAGCTGCCAAAAATCCCCTGCACCGAACCATTGATATAGCACTCGATTAATTGAAATCGATAACGTCAATCCCCCACCCAACACAGGTACAACCAATAATACCCGAATGAGGTGGTTGGTAAAAAACCAATAGAAATCGACGCGACTGGAAGGAGCCAACCACACCTTAGGGCTGACTGCTGCCTTCAACGCATCAAACACACCGCCACGCCGTATCAGCACCAGTCCTAATGCAATTAGCCCGCTGCTTAATAAGTACATCCAAAAGATTCGCTTCTGAGAATCGATCAAATAATACAGGGGCTCAACACCCACAAGGATAACCTGCTCTATTTCGCTAATCATTTCGCATCATCATTGCTTTTTATCGCTGCTTTTTATCGCCGTTTCTTATTGCCCCTTCATGGAGTCGCACACATTCTAACCAAATCAATTGGTTAAATATATAACGATAATGCTATTGATAAACTAAATCTTAATCATTATCATCACCGCTTTGATTAACAATTGTACTTAGGGGAATAAGTAATGATCAATTTTAGAGGCCTTTTGGGTGTTATCGCACCCGTTGCGATGGTAAGTGTGTTTACCGCATGTGGTAGTAGCAGTAGTGATGATGCTGCCACTGTTTCCGCAGAAGACGTGAAAAGTAACTACGTTGATATCGCTTTTGCCGTGTATTCAGAGTCATTGTCTACCGCACAACAGCTTCAAACCTCCGTAACGAATTTCATCAACACACCCAACGAAGACAACTTGGAACTTGCTCGCGCGGCATACAAAGCTGCCCGTGTCCCCTACCAGCAAAGTGAAGTGATGCGCTGGGATACCGATATCACTCTGGGTGGAACAACCGGTGACGAAGGCATTGAATCTGTCGATGCATGGGAAGGACAAGTCAACGCTTGGCCATTAGCCGAAGGCCTGATTGATTATGTTGACGGATCCGCTGACGACAATATCATCGCGGGAACTGACATTATTAATACTGCCTACCTCACAAGCCAAAATGGCATCAACGACAACGAAGCTAATGTCGCAACGGGGGTTCATGCCATCGAATTTCTATTGTGGGGACAGGATCTCAATGGCACTGACGCAGGCGCTGGCAGTCGCCCTGCCTCGGATTACGATACCGGTGCAGGTTGTACAAACGACAACTGCGATCGACGAGCACAATACCTACAAGTGGCAACCAACCTATTGGTTACAGACCTGACCGACATGGTTGCTGAATGGTCCCCGACTGCTGCTGTTGTAGAGGGAACGCTTGCGTATAACTTCCTACATCATGACGACGCTATTGCCTATATCGCGGGCTCGATGAAAGTCATGGCGGATGATGAGCTTGCCTCTGCACGTATGGGATCAGCCCTTGAATTAAGCGACCCTGAAGAAGAGCATGATTGCTTCAGTGACTTGAGTCATGTTGCTATTTATAACAACTTCCAAGGCATTAAAAACGCATTTTACGGATCTTATACCACCGCAGCGGGTGTCACTGTATCGGGCGCTAGCTTTGGTGCATTACTTAAGCAAACCGACTCAAACACCTACAACATTGTTGATACAGCGTTGACCAGCATTGAAACAAAAATGGCCGCTATTCAGCAAGTTGGGGAGTCTGGCACACCGGTTCGTCGCTTTGACCAAATCATTGGTCTAACCGAAGGAGACGAACACTGGGATAACTTGAACGCTGCCAGTTTAGAGTTAATTGAGCTTGGCACCGAACTTGATTTAGCCCGTCAGGCATTATCGTTAACTGAGCTAAATACTGATGGTGGTGGTGACGGAGATTAATTCCTCCCTTCTTTCAAAAGAAAGATAAGACACTTCCGAACGGTAGTGAAAACGAAGAGCGAGGCGTGCCATTAAGGTCGTCCCGCTTTTTCGCTATTGACTACTTTGCTTTATCACCGACCACGACACATACCCATCATGAAGCTATCCCATATTCCCGTTTGCCTTTCAACTTGTCTCCTTATCGCTTGCGGTTCTGGCGGTGGTGGCGGCAGCACTACCAGAGACCAAGGCCCACAGATTGAGCACCTAGCTGGCGGCGACGCCACCGTAAACCATTCAAACCCCAGCGCATTTTCTCAACATTCCGCTAATATGACCGATGCCGAGCGCATTCGAAAATTTAACAACGGCGATGATTTTTTTGAAAACCCCTGGGTAGCAAAAACCGCCAGTACAGAAAACAGAGATGGACTGGGCCCCTTGTTTAATAACAACGCCTGCCAAGACTGCCATATACGGGACGGCCGTGGACATGCCCCAGCCGTATCCGATACCGAAGATGGCACCAATTTTTCCAGCATGTTAATTCGTGCATCCCGCAGTATAATCAGTGACGCAGACCTGCTTGCCATGCAAAACGGCACCAAAGCAAATGTAGGCGACAGTAGTGTCGGCGGACAGTTACAGCAAGACGCCATATATTCCATTACCAAAGAAGCAAACCTACGTGTTAGCTATTCCCCCATTACGGTTACCTTTAACGATGGGTTTGAAGTGATATTACGCAAACCGGAATGGCACCTCACCAGCAATTACGCCAACCAAGGCTATGACTTTGATGCCGACACAGTGTTTTCTGCTCGTGTTGCGCCACCGATGATTGGTTTGGGTTTACTGGCGCTGATATCTGATGCAGATATGTTAGCCAATGAAGATATCAACGATACCGATCAAAACGGTATTTCGGGCAAAGCCAACCGCGTACAGAACCATGTTTCACAGCAAGTTGAGCTTGGTCGATTCGGCTGGAAAGCAGGGCAACCTACGTTACGTCAACAGGCGGCCGGGGCTTTCCTAGGTGATATGGGTCTTACCAGTGAAATATTTTCTACTGAAAACTGCTTAATGCATCAAGATGACTGTAGCTCTTCCCCCAATGGCAATGGCGACAGCACTGAAGATTATGATTTCGAAGTTAACACATTAGTATTGGACAATATCGAGATCTATTCCCATAATCTCGCCGTGCCGGTGCGTCGTGACGCTTACAGCAATAGCGTACAACAAGGTAAAGCGCTATTTATCGAAGCAGGTTGTACTAGCTGCCATGTGGAAAGCTATCAAACAACCACAAGTACTGACCACCCTGAATTATCCGACCAGACCATCTTTCCGTATACCGATCTATTGCTCCATGATATGGGAGAAGATCTTGCCGACTTCACGGTGGACAATGACAGTGTATCAGCAGCCGTGTTAGTGGAATACCAGGCTAGCGCTCAGGAATGGCGTACTCCAGCGTTGTGGGGGTTGGGATTAACGCATACCGTCGACCCTGAGGCAACGCTCTTACATGATGGACGTGCACAAACGATTATGGAGGCGATCCTCTGGCATGGGGGTGAAGCACTGAACGCAAAGAATGCAGTGCTAGATTTTGATAGCAATGAACGTGATGCGTTGATTTCGTTTTTGTCTGATCTATAGAGCAATGGAGATAAGGCAACCATTCTGGAAAAGAGTGGATGTCTTATCTCAAACTGCCTATCAGTACATGGACAATGTCATTTAGAACAAAGATAATTAAGTCAAAATCTAAATGAACAGGCACCAATTAACTATGGGTCACTGCTCCCCACCTATCAAGGCAACATCCTGACCATCACTACTTTTGGCCCGTTCGAGAGCAAGACGAAGATCCTCTTTTTGTTTCAGCTTTTTATCTCTATAAGCCATAGACACATCAAGAGAGCCATAGGTTACTGTCTCTGAAATCGTTGTTTCATAGTTTGCGTTTATACCGGAAAAGGTATTGTGATATTTGGACTTAATGCTGCTATACCACTGAATAGTCTCTGCTCTAAAGCGCTCTAACAATTCAGGGTGTTTTAGTGCAATGTTATTTTTTTCCAGAGGATCAGCCTCAAAATCATAAATGGCCTCCGCTCTATTCGAGAAATAGAAGTGATAACTGTACTTACTATCAGTTCTCGCAAGACAGTCCAGTTCATGCCAACAAGCAGTGAATACAACACCACTATGATCGGAAAAGACACTCTCTCCGGTTCCCTGATAGTCCTGTTCAACGTCCAACAAACTCAGTATCGAAGGAACAATGTCAACTTGAGAAACTGCGTTGGTCATACGCTTTGGCTTATCGCGTGACTCTCTGCTGTGAATAATTAAAGGTACATGTATACCTTCCCTATACACAATATTGTTGTGGAACCACTGGTTATGCTCACCAAATCCCTGACCATGATCCGCCGTAATGACAAAAATAGTATCATCATATAAACCAGCTTCACGATATTGCTCAAATATCGCCTCAATAAAATCATCACCATACCGTATTGAATTCAGATAATCATTGAGTGCAATGTCTTCGCTGTAGTGTTCTTTATTGTAATCCGTTGGAGGCTCATAGCCGTGATGGGTCATACCGGTAAAATAGAGAGCATAGAAAGGCTTTTCTTGCTTAGCTATCCACTCTTTGCTTGGAGGTAACATAATATTATCTTCATAGCCGAAGTAATTCACCATCTCGAAATCACCCTTAGGAAGGCGCTCCATAGGGTAGTATTCCTTGAAGCCAATTTCGTTCACTAGTGCCGTTCTATTTTCAAACGTTTCCGTGCTAGATTCGAACAGTACCGAGTTATATCCCTTTGCCCCCAAAATTTCAGGTAAACAGGGAACAGGTACACCTAACGTAGATTCAAAAATCGTTCTTCCCAAATAGGGCTCTATTCCACAATTAATCGCTACCGTTGATTTAGATGTATGTGGAACCGTCGTTATTGCATTTTCTGCTACATAGCTAGATTCAGCCAATGCCGCCAAATATGGTGTTGTATTGGCATCTCGCTGAGGGTGTAGTGACGTAGAAAGATAACGTACTGATTCAAGAACAATAACAACGACATTTCTTGGATCTTTCACCATAGCTTTCTCCACCGGTAGCACGGCGGGCCAATGGTCATCGTTTATTATTGCAACATCTTCTCTAGGGAAAACCCCTGTATACCACAGGTACGCTAAGGCATCATAGCTCGCACTTGCTTTATTTCCTTTGTCAAAAGGCGGAACAAAAGCCAAAAAAAAGCTAACAGCAAGCACAGTGAATAAAGCCTTCAAAACGCCTTTATTCTTCACTTGATCAGAGCTATCTATAATTCTAGCTTTATATATAAACGACACTGTAAAAAGCACGACAGGAAGTACAAGAAAAGCAAGAAGCGCGGTTACATCATTCGCAAACGGGCTCTTGAGTGAAGAGAATATGTATTGCAAACTATCAAACGCAAACGTTTTACCGAACTCTGCTGCTCCCCTCGCTCCTTGAGCGCTAAGAAGAAATAATGGTGCCACAAAAATAATAGCAAACACTCTAAAGCGATAGTTTTTACCTTCGGTTTTAAGTAATAGAATCAACACCCACGTTAGGAGAAACGTAACAAATCCGAGTTCCAAACGATACAGATCAAAAACCCCCAAGGAGGAAAGGTGATCAGTATTAATTCTTGAATCGAATTTATTACCCAGAATAAATGTGCTCAGAGGCACAAATATCAAGCAGAAGATAAAGAGATTAAAATATCCAAAACGTTCGTCCCGAACAACGTTAACAGTACTCATCAAAAATCCTTAGTTACTACGACCTATCCTTTTTGCGAGAGTGTAATAAAAATGTCATTCGCGCTCAACGCGTAACAACAAATAGACACAATTAATTACCTTTCCATTCAGAATTCCGATATGGGAACCCCATCACGCAGAGCATAGTCAATATAAATGACACATTTATATTGACTATGCTTATTCCCTATACATAACGTTGCATTTTATTTATCGCGAACGCCGTATCGATTTCCCGCTAGCCGAATGTTGTTGTTTTCATCACTCTGAACAAACAGATGTACCTGTCCCCTCCCACAGATTGACTTCTTTATAGATAACCTCATCTGCAGTCACATCAAAACGACAAGGATAACCTGCATACGCCTGATGGCCATCGACCCCACCAGCCCAAATATACCAATTATCTTCTTCCACATCCGGTATCGCTACACTCACATGTCCTTCCAAGAAAACTCTAATGCAATTATCCAGCGTATCATCGCAGACAGCATTATCCGACTTGTGTAATGTAAGCCTTCCCTCATCAAATTCGGGTAATTCATTGCCGTCAATGTCTTTCATATCGACCACTACACCTTGCCCCAACTCATTACAAATACTCGTCCCTACACCTGGCTCCAATATTACGATGGCCGACAGCTCAGCATCTGCAACAACTTGCAACGGGCAACTCGCCCCCGTCCAAGATTTAAAATCCGCAAACCCGCCTGTCCAAATAAACCACTCACCAACAGGGACATTCTCCACAACAGCAGTGTTACCTCCATCAAGCTCAACGCGAATACAATTGTTTTTAGTATCATCGCACACAGGGTCACTTGCTAAATGTAACATTACGTGGGCACTCTCAGTGGTGAAAGCATCAGCAGAAAGTGCATAGGTCTCCTCTGAATGCTCTTCGAAGTACCGCACAGTCACAGTCCCCGTGCCATAACAACCCGAAATAATCGCTGAAAGAAATACCAGCGGCGCAATCTTACTCACTACATTTTTTATTCTAGAAAACATTGTTACCCCCTAATTAATCGATTTTTATACACAGAATAGCCGTAATTATTCCTACGCCCATACGCTATATAGACGAACTCCACAAAAGGTTTATGTCATTTAAGTAAAGGAGAGTGAGAAAAAATGAGCACTCCAAGGTTACAATAAAGAGCGACTGTCCTAGTTATTACTAGTTATTACCGCTTTCTGTAGGGCTGAAATCTGGCATCTTTGAGCGTAAGTCAGTAGTTGGTAGCTCATCGTTGCTTCATCTCTTGCCGGAGTAGAAGGAACGGTCAGTTTACCTTCAGCTGGCTTCTCTTTCTGTCCCCTAAGGATGATGCACTTCAGAGTTGAATCCGCGAAACATTAAATACGCGCAGTATAAAATCACACATCCTAAACGTCTTCAGATATATTTTACATTGAAAGTACTCTAGTGAAAACAAGGTGTATAATAATGACATCTGAGTTTTTGCTTATGACTAATAGGATATCTCCCCACCAAAGAATTTCAACTATATGCCCGCCTTAACTAGCAAAAAACGACTCTAGATAGTGACAAATTACTTTTCTGTCGTCTTCGCTACGATATATTGCATTTTCATTCCAAGTCTTTAAATATGTATCATTAAAAACTCTAACAAGCTCTTTGCTTTCATCTTTTAACAATCGTTTTATACTGTCTTGTACAAATACAATGTCGTTTGAGAACAAGATAGGACATTCTGGAGAGCCATTATAAGTCTGATATCTCGCGTATCGATCCCAATCAATTAAATATAGTTTTTTTGATTCAGTATCGATTAACCAATTTTCAAAATGCGGATGAAAGTGTATTTGGTTTGCTGTGACAACAACAGTAGGTTCTTCTGAATCCACACTTCCGGTGTGGAAAAGCTCTATGGGATTCGGTATCGTGTGCAACCTTGCTAAGTAGGTAGCTATATTTCTCACAATTTTTTTCCACCCCCGACAATCCAGCGCCTTTTCTTCTGCAGCTTGTTTTAACGTAACAGTCCCTGAAACATAACGCTCCAATTTAAAATAAACTAATATTGGTGAAGCCCCTTCTGTTCCCACGCTTACAAAATCAAAATCGCTTAAGACTGGGATAATACTTATATCCGCGCCAATGGTGGAAAGTAATTTTTCATTTTTCTTTGCGTTACGTAAATTAAACAGTATCGAGAAGGTGGATTCGTAATAATATTCATTCTGGTCCATAAACTCTAAATGGTTAGATACATGCTTTAGGATGTATCTATTTTGTTCGCCATCCTTTAAGAGAGAAACGCTATCATTGATAGAGACCGACAAGCACCCTAGAAATTTAAAGGTCTTTCCTCTACAAGCGGCAGTGGCAATTCTGGGTAAATTTTCTCCCATGCAACCTAGGTCAAGTGAAAAAATATTTTCTTTTTGCTTCTTTCTTAATTTAACATCTGAACAGTGAGAAATTGAAAATTTACATTGTGAATTAACTGCCACATTACTTTTCAGAAAAGGCCCTTCAATCCATTGCGAATACAAACTACTTATCTCTTCTTGCTCTTCACCCTCTAAGCCGGGTAATTCACTTATATCGATCCCATTCGCTATTCTAAAAAAAATCTTAGGATAACTTGGATATCGCCTATCTAGCTCATATCGGTGAGACGGAACCAGGCTTTTTTGCCATATTTTTGGCCTAATATTAAAAACCTTATTCTTCGTTTCGATTAATATCTGCCCCTTCGTTATTGCTGGATCATAACTGCGTGCTTTCATGTATACCCTGCTTTCCACCACTTAATTTTTTACGCCCAAACCATCAAACACCATAGAACGATAAGGTGCTAGCAGACTTTGGGGGACGGCTGTCGAAGCTACGCTAGGACACTGACCATACCCAGCTGCTAGTCACGATAGCCTTCACAAGAGATCATTCTGACTGCAGACAATGATACATCAGCGTTGCTGCCAACGACTAATAAAAGTGCTCAGCGAGTGGATAAAGCCTGTGAGACTTATCATTCTCATCAACTTAAACGGAATTGCCTGATTCTGGCTAGCTTTGAGATTGATCATCCCATTACTGTTAGAGTAACGTAAGATTGTCTTGAGACAACGACTGCATAAATTTAGGCCTCAAAACAAGAAGCCAAGCGTGCTCTATAATACATTTATTCCGACCACGTCAGGCAACATGTGTTAGTGCTGCGCCAAATACTCGATCTATTGTCAGGATATTCCCTTTCGAAGATAAGGCCGCACCAATCCCTAACATCCATAACTCTTCATCAATACCAAGACGCTCTAGAATGGGGGGTTCTGTGGTCGCGATGTATCCGCGTTTATCTTTTCGTATTGCCCTACCTGTCCAATCTATTAACTTTAGGTACTCATGCCATTCAAAGGGGACCCCTTGAGATTGGTTTGCGCGATAGCCTCCCGTGAAGTCGGCAAGGTGGGTCGGGAGTGCTTTCTTATTTTGAGATTCTCTCGCTAGTGCATACTCACAAATCCGGTCCTGAATGGAGGTAAAATCGGATGTTTCTGGCGTATTCGCTATGCCCGCGCGAATCGGATTT
>MAAC01009551.1_pt1 | contig 83920 bp, 71 predicted proteins | sample 1115981 | NCBI WGS metagenome assembly MAAC01 (sample SAMN04961126, study PRJNA320927) | seawater metagenome | isolation source: sample BD02T64 sea water enriched with oil for 64 days | place: USA:Gulf of Mexico | collected 2013-07-27
ATGGTCGCCGGATTGGAGTTCACCAGCACTACCCGGTAGCCCTCTTCACGCAGCGCTTTACACGCCTGGGCGCCGGAGTAGTCGAACTCACAGGCCTGGCCAATCACAATCGGGCCGGCTCCGAGAATCAGAATACTGTGTAAATCACTGCGTTTTGGCATAAGTGTTTATCGCGCCTGTCTAATAGACCTCTGTCGAGGCCCTATTGTGTTGGAAGGGTGTTGGAAGCGTGTTTTAACATCAGTTCGAAGAAATGATCGAACAGGGGGGCAGCATCGTGGGGGCCGGGGCTGGCCTCGGGGTGGCCCTGAAAACTAAAGGCAGGCTTGTCGTTGCGGTGAATGCCCTGCAGCGAGTCGTCAAATAGCGAGCGGTGCGTGGCGCGCAAGCTGTCGGGCAGGCTTTGTTCATCGACGGCAAAACCGTGGTTCTGGCTGGTGATCAGTACGGTTTTGTCATCCAAATTTTGCACCGGATGATTCGCCCCGTGGTGGCCAAACTTCATCTTCAAAGTTTGCGCACCGGAGGCCAGGGCCAATAACTGATGCCCCAGGCAAATACCAAACATCGGGATACCGGCATCGAGTAATTCTTTAATAGCGGCAATGGCGTAATCACAGGGTTCGGGGTCACCGGGGCCATTGGACAGAAAGACACCATCGGGGGCCATCGCCAACACTGCCGCTGCGGGCGTTTGTGCGGGCACAACGTGCAGCTCGCAACCGCGATCAACCAGCATACGTAGAATGTTGCGCTTTACGCCGAAGTCGTAGGCGACCACTTTGTAAGTAGGCTTTTCAGTAGAGAGGGCTTCATCTTTGGCTGCCGCGCTGGCCAACTGCCAGGAACCTTCGTCCCAGGTGTAGGGCTTGCTGACGGTGACCTCTTTCGCCAGGTCCATACCCTTTAAACCGCCGAACTCTTGTGCGGCGGCGAGGGCCGTATCGATATCGACATCACCGGCCATCAAGCAGCCACTTTGCGCGCCTTTGCTGCGCAACAAACGGGTCAGCTTACGGGTATCAATATCGGCGATGCCGACAATACCCCGTGCTTTGAGATAGTCGTCAAGATTTTGTTCGCTGCGGAAGTTGCTCACCAGTAGCGGCAAGTCGCGAATAACCAGGCCCGCAGCCCAAATCTCTGTCGACTCTTCATCGTCGGCATTAACACCGACATTGCCGATATGGGGGTAGGTGAGCGTCACTATTTGGCGAGCGTAGGACGGGTCAGTGAGAATTTCCTGATACCCGGTTAAGGCCGTATTAAAGACCACCTCGCCACTGGAGATGCCCTCGGCACCAATGGAAGTCCCTTTAAAAACAGTACCGTCCGCGAGTACAAGAATGGCAGGACGACGGGCAGGCAGATTCAATACAGACTCCTCTATCAACGAAAATGAACAAAACGAGATAACCTGCCGGTAACGATTAGTGCTTAGACCTGTACAAGGGAAATGACTTTTCTGCGGCTGTAAAAAAACGAGATGAACCAATCGTTCCATCTCGTTTATTAGCGCATTCGTTAGGTCATCTCACCTCTTAGATACAGGTCTTCCGGGCAGTGGAAACCTGAGGCGGAATTTTAGGAGATTACGGGCATTCTGTCCAGCACCGCGCTTGCCGTAACTGAAATGAACCTGAGTCCAAAAACAGGTCAAAACACGGAGATGTTGTGAAAAACCGGGCTTTGCCGCTTTCATTGAGAATACAGCAACCGGCGAGCAACTTACGGGTAGATGATCTAAGCCTATAGTGACGCGAACGGCAAAGTGCTCTTAATTCGAGTCTGACCCCGCTTTTCTTACCCCGCTTTTCTTTGGCCCGAACTGCTGTAAGCCCAGCACACCCTGCATATTGTCTCCCCACAGCCTGAGCGACCGGCGAGAAAGCTGGTTCGGGCGAATAGTGCTGCTAAGGATAGAACGAACTCGATTCAAGCCTGACCCCGTTTTCTTTATAAACAGAAGTTTCCTCCATCGATAAAAATCTTCTAACGGGCTGCTTGAAACACTACTTTTCGTCAGCTTATTACTAGAATCCGCCGTATACTCGCAAAAGTTAAGCCTTTATTCTTTTAAAAAAGACAGGATGACTACCACTAAACAAGGCAATCACATAAATGAAAAATATAGTAATAATAGCAATAATTATATCAGGGGTCGTATTTTACCTGACAGGCAGGGACCCCTTCCCAAAGTCAGTTAATTTTTCAGGCAATGAATATATATTAGGACAAGACACCGGAAAAAAAGGTGCTGCGAAAACGTATCAATATACCAAGTCAGGAAGAATTAATGGCATTAATGATTACGTTCAAATCATTGTAGTAAATAAGGAGTTTGAACACTCTCAGGGAGTTTTAGGTATGGTGAAAAAAATGCTTAAAGCTTCATATAACGTAGAATCACTGCCCTCCTCAAGGGGTAAATTCAGTATTTTCAAGGTGTCTAGTGAGCCACGCGAGTACTATTCCTATTTGATCACTAAAGAAACACCTTCAGCACATTGGTTTATACAATTTGTTATTCAATCGAATTTTGCTAAAAATCGAATAAAACCTCAAGATGCTGAAAATAACACAAGAAAATATATTTCATCGTTGAAGAGTGTTTTTGACGACGTCTCGTATTAATACAACAACATCCTACGAGTTTACAGGTAGGTATTTACGACGAGCCCGCGATAAAGCTGGCGACGCATCCAGCTCTTGCGATAAATAACCAAGCCGCAACTATTTTAAGCCCAGCACATCCTGCATATCAAAATTCCCCGCTGGTTGGCTAACCACCCAGGCGGCAGCGCGCACGGCACCGCTAGCGAAGGACATACGGCTTGAAGCTTTGTGGGTAACTTCAACCCGCTCCCCATCGGCCGCAAAGATAACAGTGTGGTCGCCGACAATATCGCCAGCGCGCACGGTGGCAAAACCGATGGTTTCACGCTCGCGAGCGCCGGTCTGGCCTTCACGGCCGTAGACGGCAACCTTGTTTAAATCTCTATCGAGAGCATTGGCGACGACTTTACCCATACTCAATGCTGTGCCTGAGGGGGCATCGACTTTATGGCGGTGGTGAGCTTCGACGATTTCGATATCGACATCGTCACCGAGCACGCGGGCGGCGACATCAAGTAATTTAAAACACAGGTTAACGCCGGTGCTGAAATTGGTCGCCATGCAAATGGCGGTGGATTTGGCGAGGTTATCAACCGCCGCCATTTGCTCGTCGGTAAAACCAGTAGTACCAATAATCATGTGCTTATTGTTGGCGGCACAAAGTGTGGCATTGGCTGAGGTGACGACGGGAGCAGTGAAGTCGACCAGCACATCGAAGTCATTAATCACGGCTTCGAGATTATCGACCACGGCGATGTCATTGCGACCAATGCCCGCCAGCTCGCCACTATCGACGCCGATCAGTGAACTATCGGGACGTTCAATGGCCGCCGTTAATTGCACCTGTTCATTAATGTCGATGGCTTCAATCAGGGTTTTACCCATACGACCGCCAGCACCGGTAACAGCAACTCTAACCATTTTCATTCTCCACTTACATCTTTAACAAGCTGTTAATCGGCAGCCAACAACTATGCTCAGCATGACAACTTAGCCACTAAAACTATCAAAGAAATTCTTTACGCCTTTAAACCACGAAGTGCGGCGCGGCGAGTGCTTATCGTGTTGCAGCGACTCACTGAACTCACGCATTAACTCTTTCTGTTTGGCGTTGAGCTTAATCGGCGTTTCGACCGTGACGCGACAAAGTAAATCACCCGTGCCACCACCGCGCACCGGGGCAACGCCCTTGCCACGCATGCGGAACAGCTTACCGGTTTGTGTTTCGGGGGGAATTTTCAATTTAACACGACCATCGAGCGTCGGCACTTCCAGCTCACCACCCAGCGCCGCATCGGCAAAGCCAATAGGCACTTCACAGTAAAGATTAGCGCCATCGCGCTGGAAGATAGCATGATCACGCACCACGATCTGTACGTAGAGATCACCCGACTGTCCGCCGCCGGGAGCACCCTCACCCTCACCCGACAAACGAATACGGTCACCGCTATCGACACCGGCCGGCACTTTCACCGACAGGGTTTTCTGCTCTTCAACCTGACCATTGCCGTAGCACTTGCCACAGGGGTCGGCGATCATTTTGCCGCGACCGCGACACTGGGGGCAGGTTTGCTGAACGGAGAAAAAGCCCTGGGAAACCCGCACCTGGCCTGCACCGTGGCAGGTCGTACAGTTAATGGGCGACGTGCCCTTGCGCGCGCCACTGCCCTTACATTCGCCGCAGTTAACTTTAACCGGTACGCGAATCGTTGTTTTACAGCCTTTCGCGGCTTCTTCAAGATCGAGCTGCAGGTCGTAGCGTAAATCAGCACCGCGAGCGGGGCCACGACCTCGACCACCACCGCCAAAAATATCACCAAAGACATCGCCGAAAACATCACCGAAGCCGCCGCCAGCGCCACCACCAGCCTGGGCATTAACGCCTTCGTGGCCGTAGCGATCATAAGCTGCACGTTTCTGCTCGTCGGACAGCACTTCGTAGGCTTCGCTGGCTTCTTTGAACTTTTCTTCGGCATCGTCATCATCCGGGTTTCTATCCGGGTGATGCTTCATCGCAACGCGGCGATAGGCTTTTTTAATCGCCTTCGCATCTTCGTCTTTCGCTACGCCTAGTATTTCGTAGTAATCCCGCTTCGCCATAATTCACTCATCAATTATTACAGGGCCAGTTTGTTAACAGGCCACTCAGCACAAAACGCAGGGGCTTAAACCTGCGTTTTGTGGTGGTACTTTTTGTACCGGTACTTCTTGTGACAGTACCTAAAGCCGAGTTATTTCACCCGAAGAAACGACTATTTTGCGTCGTTTTTGTCGTTTTCATCGACCTCTTCAAACTCGGCATCGACAACATCTTCACCATCGTCAGTAGCTTCACCGGCGGCTTCTGCAGCCTGCTCTTGCTCAGCTTCGGCGTACATCTTTTGCGCCAGACCACCGGAGGCCTCAGACAGCTTGGCAGCAGCGGCATCAATGGCTTCTTTATCGTCACCTTTAACCGCTTCTTCAACGCCTTTAATGGCTTCTTCGATCTGACCTTTTTCTTCATCAGAGGCCTTGTCACCGGCTTCGTCCAACGTTTTCTGTGCGGCGTGAGCAAGGCCGTCGGCAGTGTTGCGCGCCTGGGCTAACTCTTCGAACTTACGGTCGCTGTCGGCATTCGCCTCGGCGTCTTTAACCATTTGCTCAATTTCTTCATCGGACAAGCCGGAACTGGCCTTGATGACAATTGACTGCTCTTTACCTGTGGCTTTGTCCTTCGCCGATACGTTCAAAATACCGTTGGCGTCGATGTCAAAAGACACTTCAATTTGTGGCACACCGCGGGGGGCGGGTGGAATATCGGCCAGGTCAAAACGACCCAGTGATTTATTGCTTGCCGCCTGCTTACGCTCACCCTGAACAACATGGATAGTTACAGCACCCTGGTTGTCATCAGCCGTTGAGAAGATCTGCGACTTGTTAGTAGGGATAGTCGTGTTCTTTTCAATCACCGGCGTGGCAACACCACCCATGGTTTCAATACCGAGGGTCAGCGGCGTTACGTCCAACAACAATACGTCGGTTACATCACCCGACAGCACAGCACCCTGAATCGCAGCACCAACGGCAACGGCTTCATCGGGATTCACATCGCGGCGTGGCTCTTTACCGAAGAAGTCAGTGACCTTCTTCTGCACCAGCGGCATACGTGTTTGACCACCGACCAGAATCACATCGTCGATATCTGAGACTGACATGCCCGCATCTTTCAGAGCGATTTTTAAGGGCTCTAGCGAACGGTCAACCAGGTCTTCAACCAAAGATTCCATTTTAGACTGGGTCAACTTGACGACCAAGTGCTTAGGGCCTGTGGCATCAGCGGTAATGTAGGGCAGGTTAACTTCTGTTTGTTGGCTGGAGGACAGAGCGATTTTGGCGCCCTCTGCCGCTTCCTTCAAACGCTGCATCGCCAGTGGGTCACCCTTGAGATCAACCGAGTTGTCTTTCTTAAACTCGTCGGCAAGATATTCGATCAAACGCATGTCGAAATCTTCACCACCGAGGAAAGTGTCACCGTTAGTCGCCAACACTTCAAACTGAGTCTCGCCATCAACATCGGCAATTTCAATAATCGAAATATCGAAAGTACCACCACCGAGGTCGTAAACCGCGACCACTTGGTCGCCAGTCGCATTGTCCATACCATAAGCTAGTGCAGCGGCTGTTGGCTCGTTGATGATGCGCTTAACCTCAAGGCCCGCCAGCTTGCCGGCATCTTTTGTCGCCTGACGCTGGGAGTCATTGAAGTAAGCGGGAACGGTAATCACGGCTTCAGAAACACTCTCGCCGAGGTAGTCTTCGGCGGTCTTTTTCATTTTGGAGAGAACTTCGGCAGAAATTTGTGGTGGCGCTTTTTTCTCGCCATCAATTTCAACCCAAGCATCGCCGTTGTCGGCTTTGGCGATTGTGTAAGGCACCATTGCAATATCTTTCTGCACTACCTTGTCTTCAAAACGGCGGCCAATCAGGCGCTTAACGGCAAACAATGTTTTCGTAGGATTGGTAACAGACTGGCGTTTTGCCGCCTGTCCAACCAGCGTTTCGCCTTCTTCTGTGTAGGCGACAACAGAAGGCGTAGTACGACCGCCTTCAGAATTCTCAATTACTTTAGGCTTGTCGCCCTCCATCACTGAAACACAGGAGTTAGTTGTGCCTAAGTCAATTCCAATAATTTTACCCATGTTCGTTTTCTCCAAACCGCAATTCGTTAATATCGTTAATTCAAGTACAGCGCTGCTATGCGCTTATATATTGTCCCAGGATTGACAAATTCAACCCCGCCGTCAGTATTTCGCTATTCAGCGCCCTTCGAGACCACCACCATGGCAGGCCTGACCAGACGATCATTCAAGGTGTAACCCTTCTGGAAGACTTCCATCACCGTGTTGGCCGCCACATCAGGATTGGGCACCATTGAAATAGCCTGGTGAAAATCAGGGTTAAAGTGCTCGCCCGTCGGTTCGACCTGCTTCACTTTGTGACCATCAAGCACACCCAGAAAGCTTTTCAAGGTCAGCTCAATGCCTTCGCGTGCAGCTGATAAATTCTCATCGTCAGCATCAATCGCGGCCAGGGCTCTTTCTAAGTTATCGACCACGGGCAACAGCTCACCAACAAACTTTTCCAGCGCAAACTTGTGAGCATTCTCAACATCGCGATCAACCCGACGACGTAAGTTTTGCATTTCAGCCTGCGTACGAAGGGTTTGATCCTTCGCCTGCTGTAGCGCTTCACTTAAGGCTTCGGCATTAAGCTCGACAACACCTTCCTCACCTGCCGCTGCTTCTTGCTCTACGACGCCCTCTGGCTCTTGCTCTGAACCGGGATTTCCTTGATCTTCTGTGGCCACGTTTTATCAACCTTCAATAATGACTTCCCCAGCTATATTGGGTCGAAACAGAGGCTTTCAAGTCGAATAATGCAGAGACAATTGCAATTGCCTGGCACTGTTCGGTATAACTGCGCTTTAACAAAACATCCTTCCACAAAACAACTGGCGACCAAGCCCTTGCTAACAGCCCTGACCATTAAACAATTCACCCTGGTTGAAGCCATGGACGTGGAGTTCAGCTCCGGCCTGACCACCATTACTGGCGAAACTGGCGCTGGTAAATCTCTGGTACTGGATGCACTAGGCCTGGCACTGGGCGATCGCGGCGACACCGACCGCATTCGGCTGGGTGCTGAACGCGCCGAAGTGTGCGCCAGTTTTGCCATTGATAGCGACTCACCCGCCCTTCAATGGCTGGCCGATAACGACCTCGACACGACTGACGATTGCCTGTTACGGCGCATACTCACCCGTGACGGTCGCTCTCGTGGCTACATTAACGGGCAGCCGGCGACTATGACTCAGCTACGTACGCTGGGCACGATGCTGATCGACATCCATCACCAGCACGAGCATCAATCACTGCTCTCGAAGGAACATCAGCGCACCCTGCTCGATGAGTTTGGCGGTCATCAAAAGCTACTCAAGCAGGTCAGCGAAGACTACAAAAACTGGCATCAGGCCCAGGTTCGGCTGGAAGAAATAGAGCAACGGGCCGATGAAACCCTGGCCCGTAAAGATTTACTGACCTTTCAGTCACAGGAACTGAATGACCTCGATTTGCAAGCCGGCGAAGTGGAAGCACTCGAGCAGGAGCAATCATTACTCGCCAATGCCGATACTATTCTTATCGACACCCATGAAGTTCTCGCCCTGTGTGATGGCGAAGCTTCGTCGGCGCTAACTGTATTGCCCGCCCTGGGCCGCGCCAGCCAGCTGCTCAACGCCATGGCGCAAAACAGCCCGGCCCTGAAAGAAGCCCTGTCATTACTGGATAGCGCCCACATTCAAGTAGAAGAGGCTCTGGGGGAATTGCAGACGTATATTAGCCAGGTTGAGCCTGACCCGGCCCGCTTGCAACTGATCGAAGACAGGCTCTCCACCGCCTATCAATTGGCCCGCAAGCACAAAGTGAAGGCCAATGAGCTACCCCAACTCTGCGAGCAATTGAGTACCGAACTTGCCAGCCTTTCCGCCGATGACAATGATGCCGACGCCCTCACCGAGCGCGTGAAAACATTGGCCGCTAGCTATCAAAACAAGGCCAAAAAACTCTCTGCAGCCAGAAAGAAAGCCGCCAAACAATTTGAACAGAAAATCAATCAACAGCTACAAACACTGGCGATGGCCGATGCCAGCCTGCAAATTGCACTCACGCCTCTGGCCGGTACTTACAGCCAAAAAGGCCTGGAAACTGCTGAATTGCTGATCAGCACCAACCCTGGACAGGAACACCGCTCCCTCAACAAGGTGGCATCGGGTGGTGAACTGTCTCGCGTCAGTCTAGCCATTCAGGTAGTCGCGGCACACAACTCCACCATCCCCGCTCTGGTGTTTGATGAAGTCGATGTCGGTATTGGCGGCGCAACGGCGCAAACCGTCGGCAAATTGCTACGCGAACTCGGTGATAGCGGCCAAGTGATTTGCATTTCCCACCTGCCCCAGGTGGCTAGCTGTGCTCATCACCATTTGTTAGCTCAGAAGCAAAAGGGCGAGAAGGCCAATCAAAGTAGCCTTGTCACTTTGGATGCGAAACAACGCATCGCGGAAATTGCCCGCATGCTGGGGGGGGAGAAGATCACTGCGAAGACACGCTCCCATGCTGAGGAAATGCTGGGGGGCAGCGCTTCAAATTAAGATCAAAAAACAACAGACAAAAACGCAAGGCACATTACTTACAGTAAAAAGGGATTGATAATAAGTGCCTACGGGGCACAGCGTAGCCTACGAGTGCTTTAGCTAACGTCGCTTCGCTCCTCGTCCAAACTCGTGCCCGAGTTTGTCGAACGGGGTTCAAATCCAAATCTCCAACACCCAATAAGCAAAAAACCCTATCGCCTTTAGGCGACAGGGTTTATTACTTATGGCGGTGAGGGAGGGATTCGAACCCTCGATACCGATCAAGATATACTCCCTTAGCAGGGGAGCGCCTTCGGCCACTCGGCCACCTCACCAGAAACTGTACTGGCCACAACCACTCGCCAGTGCTTACTACTATCAACACTTGTCCGATAACCCTTAGCTTGCCCTAAAGCGCGCAAACCCAGAACCTGGCTATCAAACAGATGGTTTTTTAACTCTTCAGAAAGTCGAACCAGAACGCCTTAAAAGACGTGAGAAACTGGCAGCCCGCTGCTGAGCGGCGGGCATAATACCATATTGCCAGTAAAAACAAAGGGCTTAAACGTTCCCCGACTCGCGGTTTTTTTCATCTTGTATACGTTGGTAAATTTCCTCACGATGCACTGAGATTTCTTTCGGTGCATTAACGCCGAGACGAACTTGATTACCTTTGACGCCCAGCACAGTCACTGTGACGTCATCACCTATTACAAGGGTCTCTCCTACACGCCTTGTTAAAATAAGCATACTTTTCTCCTTGATTCTACGATTAATGCGGCGGCCTTGTATAACCACTGCGTCTCCAAAAATATCGGCGAGTATTTTTTATTTCCGACATGACCTTCGCTAGTACTACGTAACGACCGCGCATTCTACCCATTATCGAGGCGCTTTTTAATAACCGTTTGTCAGTTGCTTATAGCTCTTGGCTTTACTTAGGGAGCGCATTCAATCAAATCAACATAGATAGCGTGCACTATTTTGCTGCGCTCTCAAGACCAAATTCATCATGTAAAGAACGTACTGCCAACTCAAGATATTTCTCATCAATGACGACAGCAATCTTTATTTCAGATGTGGTAATCATCTGAATATTAATATTGTCGTCTGCCAGTGCTTTAAACATCCGCGAAGCAACGCCCGCATGGGAACGCATACCGACACCGACCAACGATACCTTGGCAATATGATCGTCAGTAACCACCGAGCGCGCCTTTAGCTGCATGGCAATGCCTTCGAGCAAACCACGCGCACGACTCAGGTCGTTACGATGCACGGTAAAAGTCAATGATGTGGTGCCATCTTCAGAAACATTCTGAATAATCACGTCGACTTCAACGTTGGCTTCACCAATAGGCGCGAGAATGCGCGAGGCCACGCCAGGTGTATCGGGAATCCCCTGAATCGTCAGCTTGGCTTCGTCACGGTTAAACGCGATGCCGGAAATTATGGGTTTTTCCATGCTGTCATCATCCTCAAGGGTAATTAATGTACCGGGGCCTTCTTTAAAGCTCGACAGAACGCGCAGGGGTACTTTGTATTTACCGGCAAATTCAACGGCGCGAATTTGCAGGACCTTAGAACCCTGGCTGGACATTTCGAGCATTTCTTCAAAGGTGATCTGCTCAAGTCGTCGAGCACCTTCAACCACGCGGGGGTCAGTGGTGTAAACGCCGTCGACATCGGTATAAATCTGGCATTCATCAGCTTTTAAGGCTGCCGCGAGAGCGACTGCCGAGGTGTCTGAACCACCGCGCCCCAGCGTTGTAATATTGCCTGCGCTATCGACACCCTGAAAACCAGCCACTACCAGCACACGGCCCAGTTTTAAATCAGCCTGCATACGCTCGACATCAATTTCTTCGATACGCGCCTTGGTGTGGGAGTCATCGGTAAGTATTCTCACCTGAGCGCCGGTATAAGAACGCGCCTCACAGCCGATTTTATTCAGCGCCATACTCAACAGCGCGATCGTCACCTGTTCGCCAGTCGATACCAGCACATCGATTTCACGCGGCGTGGGTGACTCGGTAATATCGTCGGCGAGGCCCAGCAAGCGATTGGTCTCGCCGCTCATCGCCGACACCACCACGATAATGTCATCACCGCTCGCACGACAGGCCGCCACTTTTGCAGCCACGGCTTCGATGCGCTCAACGGAACCTACCGAGGTGCCGCCATATTTTTGAACAATTAAACTCATTTCTTAACTCGACAGCTAACTGTGCGGAGGCGCATTTTAGAATCCTTGCTTGGTAACGTTCAGCACACGCTACATTGAGGCCCGCCGCGAGGGGGCGCAAATGTACACTAATCCACTGAAAAGAGAAACCTGAGCCCCTCAACGCCTGAGTAAAGGGAATACATTCAAGTATCAAGCACTTAAGTGCTCTTCAACCCAGGCGTAAACCGAATCGAGAGCAGCGGGTAGTGCCGCGCTATCGGTGCCACCACCCTGAGCCATATCCGGGCGACCGCCACCCTTACCACCAATTTGCGGCGCAACGAATTGCATTAACGCACCCGCCTTAATATCACCCGTGATATTTTTAGTAACGCCAGCACTAAGGGCAATTTTGCCGTCGCTCTCTGCCGCCAGCAGTATCACGCCTTTATCCATGCGCGAACGCAGTTGGTCGAGCATATCGCGCAGGGTTTTGGCATCGGCACCGTCGATCTTTTTAGCCAGTACGGCAACACCATTAATGGTCTTTGCCTCATCAAGCAAGTCGCCACCCGACGCGCTGGCCAGTTTCACTTTCAAGGCGTCCAGCTCTTTATTTAAGGCGCGATTGTTTTCAACTAAGCTCGCGGCCTTATCCAGCACCGTGGCGCGCCCGGCTTTCAACGTCGACGTCACTTTATCCAGTGTTTGCTCAAGATCGGCAAACCAGGCGGTGGCATGGGCACCCGCCACCGCTTCAACACGACGCACACCGGCTGCCACCCCCGATTCGGAAGTAATATGGAACAGACCGATATCACCCGTGCGCTGAGCATGGGTGCCACCACAAAGTTCAACGGAAAAGCCCTCGCCCATGGTGAGCACGCGCACGCTATCGCCGTACTTCTCACCAAACAGCGCCATTGCACCGCTGTTCTGAGCCTCGTCCATCGACATAACATCGGTTTGTACGGTGCTATTCTGGCGAATCTGCGTGTTAACGATCGCTTCAACCGCTTTGATTTCATCCGCCGTCATCGCTTGCGGGTTCGCAAAGTCAAAGCGCAAACGCTCGGCATCCACCAGCGAGCCTTTTTGCACAACATGCTCACCCAGCACTTCACGCAAGGCGGCATGCAAGAGGTGAGTCGCGGAGTGATTGACTGCCGTTGACTGTCGTTTGTCGGCATCGACCTGGGCATTAACGGTCTCACCAACACGTATTTCACCCTCAAGCAAATGCCCAAGGTGAATATGATTACCGCCCTGCTTCTGGCAATCCTTAACGGCAAAGCGCCCACCTGCAGTCATCAGCTCACCGCTGTCGCCAGCTTGCCCACCGGACTCGGCATAAAAGGCCGTGTTGTCGAGCACCAGTATGGCCTCTTCACCGGCACTCAGTGATTCAACCGCCACGCCTTCGCGAAACAGGCCGGTAATTTGCGCACTACTATTCAGGCTTTGATAGCCGACAAAGGCTGTTTCACCGTCAATCTCGAGCTGTGCTGTGTAATCGACACCAAAGCGACTGGCCGCTCGCGCGCGGGTTTTTTGTTCTTCCATGCAGCGCTCATAGCCCGCTTCATCCAGCTCAAAGCCCTGCTCGCGGGCAATATCATTGGTCAGGTCGAGGGGGAAACCGTAGGTATCGTAAAGCTTAAACACTACTTCGCCGGGTATGGTTTTACCGGTCAAACCGGTAAGCGCAGCCGTCAACACGCCCATACCTTTATCGAGAGTTTTACTAAATTGCTCTTCCTCAGCCAACAGGGCTTTTTCAACCAGGGCCTGTTTCGCGGCAAGCTCGGGATAGGCTTCGCCCATCTGCTCCACCAGGGGCGTCACCAGAGTATTGAAGAAAATACCGCTCATACCCAACTTGTGACCGTGGCGCAGAGCGCGACGAATAATGCGGCGTAGTACATAACCCCGCCCTTCGTTGGAGGGCAGCACGCCGTCGACAATCAAAAAAGACGCAGAGCGAATATGGTCGGCAATCACGCGTAAAGACTTGTGCTCGAAATCAGAGCAGTGGGTCGCCGCAGCTGCCGCTTTAATCAGGTGCTGAAACAGGTCGATCTCATAATTACTATGCACGCCCTGCATAATGGCAGCGATACGCTCAAGGCCCATGCCGGTATCAATGGAGGGTCTGGGCAGGGGCGTCATCTCGCCATTGCGGTCGCGCTCGTACTGCATAAACACCAGATTCCAGATTTCGATATAACGATCGAGATCGTCATTTTCACTACCCGGTGGGCCGCCCGGCACGTCAGCACCGTGGTCGTAAAAGATTTCAGAACTAGGGCCACAGGGGCCGGTGTCACCCATTTGCCAGAAGTTGTCTTCATCAAGGCGGGAGAAGCGCTCGGGACTGACGCCCATTTCTTCCAGCCAGATTTTTTCGGCCTCGTCATCGGAAATGTGCACAGTGATCCACAGGCGTTCTTCCGGTAAACCTAGAATTTCAGTGAGGAAAGTCCAGGCCAGCTTTATCGCATCGCGTTTAAAATAATCGCCAAAACTAAAGTTGCCGAGCATTTCAAAGAAGGTGTGGTGGCGAGCGGTGTAACCGACATTCTCTAAATCATTGTGCTTACCACCGGCGCGCACACAGCGCTGTGAACTGGTGGCCCGCTTGTAATCGCGCTGCTCGGCACCGAGAAAGACATCCTTAAATTGCACCATGCCCGCATTGGTGAACAACAGAGTGGGATCATTACCCGGCACCAAAGAGCTGCTGGCGACAACACGGTGGTCACGCTCGGCAAAGAAATCCAGAAAGGCCTGGCGGATGTCCGCACTCGATTTAACGTCTAACATAAGTGTCCCGCCCCATTCGGAGCAAATAAATTAAAGAGTAATAAAGAAAGGGCTTATCTAACCGTACTCTAAAACCTGGGCATTAAAACCCAAGCGAAGATTCAGAAAAATTCTTACCGCCGAGGATATGCACGTGCAGGTGGAAAACGGTTTGCCCAGCACCCGCACCATTATTGACGATCAAACGAAAGGCATCGCCGATACCGGCCTCTTCGGCAATTTTGCCAGCGGCTAACATCAAATGGCCGAGCAGTGCCTGGTCCCCTGCTTCGGCATCGATAACGCGGGGAATAATTTTCCGCGGAATCACTAACAAATGTACAGGTGCCTTTGGCGCGATATCTTTGATGGCGATGCAATGCTCATCTTCATAAATAATATCGGCCGGAATTTCACCCTTAATAATCTTGCTGAACAGCGTTTCTTCTGCCATATGCCCTCACCCTCAAAGTTTGTTTGTGCCGTGCTCGCGCGCCAACAACAGGCATTAGCGCTTGCGGCCCTGCTCTTTTTCTTCTGTTGTTAGCTCTCGCGCTTCACTTTCCAGCATGACAGGAATGCCATCGCGAACGGGGTAAGCCAGATTACTGGCATAGCAAACCAGCTCTTCACGCTCGCGGTCATAGTCGAGCGGTGCCTTCGTGACAGGACAAACCAGAATACTCAGTAGCTGTTTATCGATCATGTTTTTTCATCCCCGGCCCAGGCCCATTTACAGGCGGTGAATTTTAAGGCAATAGCAAGACGCCAACAACCGTGTATTGCTAGAGCACTCACCCTAATGCCCTGCTTCGAGGGATCTGTTAATACGGTATTAAATCAATAAAAGTACGTGGAAACGAGATTACTGGCCCTGAGCAGTAGGAAAATACTTCAGCACCAGAGCCGGGTCGAGTCGCACACTAAACCAGTTAACCCGCCAATCGAGGTGAGGTCCTGTGGCACGACCGCTAGAACCCACCTTGGCAATGGCATCGCCCGCCTCTACTCGCTGCCCTTCTTTAACTAAAGCACCGCTGAGGTGAATGAAGGTAGAGGTCAAGCCATAGCCGTGGTCGAGCACCAGCGTGCCCCCCGAATAATACATATCGGCGTGTACCAGTTTGACGATGCCTGCTGCCGGGGCAATCACCACCGTACCCGTTGGCCGGGCGATATCGAGGCCATAATGAGGGTTCTTTGGCACGCCGTTATAAACCCGCTGACTACCATAAACACCGGTAATGGGCCCTTCGAGGGGCTTGATAAAACCCTGGAGAAAATCTTCACGCCTATCATTATCTGCCCGCGCCTTACGCACCAATCGTCCTTCACCGCGAATGCGTTCAAGCACATCGGCAGAAGGCGGCGTAACTGTGCGCTGGGGCACGCCTTCAATCCGCTGTACCTTGTATTCACGTTGCGCAACCGTATAGCGGTATTGCTGACTGTCTTTGCCATTGCCCACTTCAACCACCACGGGGCCTTTAACGTCTCGACTGAGGCCAATCACAAAGTAGCCCCGGGGTGTCAGACTGACCGTGCGCTCCTGAAAAACCACGGTATTGTCCGGTTCTGTGTGGCCCACTAACATTGCGCCCTGCTGCCAAACGCCCTGAAATTCCAGGGCCGATGCCAGTGGGATAAATAAGATGCCACAGAGCCACAACAAAATATGTAAGTGAAGTTTCACAGTTGTTTAAATCCTCTTATTGAGCGTCGAGCTTTCAAACGACACCGAATCAATCATTTAAGGCAGCCCGAATCTGCTCACCGCTAAAACCCCGATACTGCAAAAAGCGCATGCGTTTAGCGCGTTGTTTGGCGTCAATGGCCGGGCTTTCACCAAAGCGTTTATGCGCCACCTTTTCAGCGAGGGCAAACCAGTCGACCTCACATTCCCGTAGTACAGCGTCGCCATCAACACCGCGCTCGCGCAGCTCCATGCGAATTCTCACGGCCCCCTGCCCCTTGCCCACTCGCCAACGCACAAAGGCTTCGCTAAAGCGCTGATCCGACAACAGGTCGTCGGCCACCAGTTTGTCGAGCACGGCATTGAGCACCTCACTATCGGGCTCTAATTTTTTGTATAACTTATCGGAGACCTCTTTACGCGAGTGCTCCCGCCGCGCCAATATATTCATGGCGGCAATGCGCAGGTCTTTTGCCGATGACTTTTTTACAGGCTCATTTACAGGCTCATTTACAGGCTCATTTACAGGCTCATTTACAGGCTCAAAGTTTTCTGAAAAAGGCTGATCTGCTACAGAGTTATCGTCGGGCTTTATCACAATCTGCATTACCGCCCCTTAAACGGCGAGCCAATGCCCACCTGAGCAGCCGGTTTTTCAGTGTTTTCGGCAAGGGGTGTACCCGCCATCAATCCATCCTCTTCATTATCACTATCGTCAGGCTGCTTTTTCACCAGCCCCAGCCAACCACCGATGCGTCGAAACACAGCTCGTACAACACGCCATAACTTCGGCAGCAACCAGATAACCAGCACTATAAAGACCAGCATCAAACCCAGAAATGCCAGAGGATGATTGAGCATTGCCCAGAGGCCACCAAAAACCATCAGGTCTTCACTAATAGAAGCACCCCAGTTGCTGAAAGGTTCGGGGGAAGTATTAATCAATAAACGCGTCGAAGCCTTGGTGAAGTGACTGCCCATGGCCATCGATCCACCGAGCAGCCCAGCCCCGATTTCCAACGCTGGCGTAACATCACCAACAGTACCCGCGGCCAACATAGCACCGGCGGGTATGCGTATAAAGGTGTGCAGAGTATCCCAGGCGCTATCGACCCCCGGTATTTTATCGGCAAAAAACTCCACCACATACATCAGGCAGGCGATGCCGATGACTAGCGGGTCCTGTAAGGTTTCCAGGCCCACTGGCAGCTCAAGATTACCCGTGGCACCAGCAAAGCCAAGTACGGCGATAGCCGCGTAAAGATTAATACCACTGGCCCAGCCAACACCGAGCACCAGGGAAAGAGTCGTTACTAACTGCTCATAGCTTTCCATTCAATTCACCTGCTTTAAAAATGCGTTCATCTGCTGAGCAAGAGCCAAAACTCATTAATACCGGCTCTTGTCAGGTAACAATGGGCTGCCAAATAAAGCCGCTATTTTTCGATCTGTATTTCCCGCAACTGGCGATGGGCAAAACGCACCAACTCGTATTCAAAGGGTGAACCGGTTTCATAGTAACGAAATCCTGTATTCCTACGCGTATCAATCGCCATCAATAATGCGAGCCCGATAGCAATATCATCTTTATTGGCATCACCTTTCAGGTCCAATTCGTCGATATTATAATAAACCAGATAGTCCACACCCAAGCCGGTCGCATCGCGCAGACTCGATGGCCCAAAAAACGGCACGACCAAATAGGGGCCGCTACCGACCCCCCAGTAGCCAAGCGTTTGACCAAAATCTTCTTTCTGCTTATACATGCCAAATTTTTCAGCGGGATCCCACACGCCTGCCACACCAAGAGTGCTATTCACCACGAAGCGCGACAAGGTAATCGCACTCGACTTCAATTGCAGTTGTAGAGCATTGTTAACGAAGTTCTTCACCTCCGCTAAGTTAGAGAAAAAATTAGCGATTCCTTTTTCAACAATATCCGGCGTAATCGCTCGATAGCCCCGTACTGTTGGTAGGAATATAGCCCGGTCAAAACGCGCATTAAAATTATAGATACCTCGATTCATTGGCTCCCAGGGGTCATAAACCAATAGCGCATTTTCAGGTACTTCCGGCTTAATAAGACGTTGTACTTCGTATGCTTCGGGCTCCTGCTCTTCCATAAGGTCTTCGACCTTTTCCCTGTTGATCTGAGCATTGCCTTTCTCTTCTTCAGCCCAGGAGCTGCTACCAAAACACAGGGTGAGGAGACACATTACGCTATAGTATCGGAGCTTATTCATTATTGGCCTCCCTTCAAAAACGCCACCATATCGGCCACATTTTCCTTACTGTCGATATTGCCGCAGTGCCCTCCGTGATCAAATACTTTTATTCGATCACCCAGCAAGCCCTCCATATATTCAAGCTCTCCCGGCGCTAAAATAATTTCGTCACGGTTTGTCACCACACGCACCTGTGCATTACCCGCAAGAAAGTCTTCAATATGATGGAGGCTTGCTTCGCCAAGCAATTGTTTGCGACTTTTTCCCGGGTATTTTTTCTGTAAATAGGGAATAACCATATGATCAACATACTCAGTAAATTTCACCACATGGCTGGCTTTGGCGTAGTAATCCAGCCGTTCACGCCGGCCGAACTCCGTACCAGGAGGAATGATATAGCCCGTGTGGGACATCAAGTCCGCAGCAAAAACGACATTGGCCGAACTCATGCGAAATGAAGTGCCGATCAGAGCTGCAGCACCATTACGACCCTCAGGCCCAACACCACGTTTTGATGGATCCCAGGACGAATAGGCCCCATACAGAAAGTCGCCATCAAAGTGCATACCCTCTTTAGGCTCATAACTTGCGGCCAAACGATTGAGTGTTTTATCCAGAAAAGTACCCACCCCTTCAATGCCACCCTCTACGTTATCAACCAGCAGCTGGTCGAGAATACTCACAGAATTGTAGAGATCGACTGGCGGGTTGATCATATACACTTTTTGTAAATTGAAGGTCTTTCGCGTTTGATCCAGTTTCGCAACAAACGCTGCGTGAGCCGCCCCCAGGCTGTAGCCCATGACATGGAATTCACTAACATCCGCATCGGCCTCAACTTTTTGGTAAGCCAGCTCCATCACGCGATAAATATCTTCAGCATCTTCCGGTAAAAAACCCGGGAGGTTAGATTGGGATGCATTGATCAGGAAATTAAGATAGGTCGGCGAAGACAGGTTAATCACATGGAAGCCCGCCTGATACAGAGCCTTTTGCAGGGCCTGCATTTTTATCGACTTATAACCTGCACCCGTGCCCGCAATGTTAAAGACAAGAGGTGCTCGCCCTTCTTGCAGAGCCGCTGAGAAATGCAGGTTTTTGCTATACCAAAACAACTTTGGCACAGAGTGCAGGCCCGGTAACGCGTATTTTTTTACAGGTATTTCAGCGGGGAGATCCGCTTTATAATATTTCGGCGTGCCAATGACCGTCGCGGCAAAACGATCTTTAATCGGGTAATCGCCATTCGGTTTATCTCCCGTCGCAAACACCTCCACACTGCAAAGTGCTACCCATAACCCAATGGCTATTAGTTGCTTCAGCATCAACCCTCTCCTTGTTATACGAAAACCTGTTTGAGAAAACCCTTCAGGGACAGGATGAAATTAACACCACCTCTTGCCCCTTACCTGCACACTGCTAATGACCCTCGAAAAATGATCAATCAACATCAATAATACTGTGAATAATAACAATGCTGCTCTTGCGCCCACAAGCATTTGCACTCTGCTTAATAGCCACACTTCCTGTAACCACTGCACCAAGCAGTGACTGCGAAAAAAACAGGCGGAATTGGGGTAAGATCAACCCACAAATAACAACACCAAAAGGCCTGACACATTATGACTGACCGACGTTACGAACAACTCAGCTGGAAAATTGGCAAGGTATCCATTACTCGACTGGTCGAGGTGGTGATAAAAGCCCCTATTCCCTCCCTTTTTCCCGAACGCAGTGCCACAGAGTTAACGGCTTACGATGACTGGTTACGGCCGAACTTTCTCGATGCCGATGGCGATATGATATTAAGCATTCACGCCTTCTTAATTAGCGTAGGCGACTTAAATATTATCGTCGACACCTGCGCGGGCAACGGCAAAAAACTGCCCTTGTATGACGAGTGGGTCGACATGAACACGCCCTTCCTCGAGAATATGGCCAAACTGGGTTTCCCTGCCGATAAAATCGACCGCGTGCTCTGCACCCATCTGCACTTCGACCACGTTGGCTGGAACACCCATTTGGTCGACGGCAAATGGATTCCCACCTTTCCCAATGCCCGCTATTTGTTTGGTGCCGCTGAATGGGACTTCTGGAAAGACGAGGAAGACCCTTACGAAAGCCATGCCCTCGACCACGCACTACAGCCTATTTTTGATGCAGGGCAAGTCGACCTGGTCGAATCCACTCACAAGATCTGCGATGAAATAAGCCTTATTCCCACCCCCGGACACACCCCTGGGCACGTCAGTATTCATATTCAGTCAGACGGTGAAGAAGCGGTCATTACCGGCGATATGTTCCACCACCCTCTGCAAATGGCTAAACCCGGCTGGATTGATGGTGCCGACGTGGAGAGTAGCCTGGCCGAAAAAACCCGCATCGAATTTATGCAGCGCTTTGGTGATACTAAGGCCACAGTACTGGGCACCCACTTTGCCACCCCCACTGCCGGCAAAATTGTTAGTGATGGCAAAGGGTATAAGTTCGAAAGTTAAAGCAAAAAAAGGTGGTAGGCCTGCAATCAGCAGGCCTACCACCCGCTGTCAATTACCCTAGAAACAGCCCGCACATCAGCCCCGGCGAATAAAATAAATGTAAGCCTCGCCCTGCTGATAATATTGTATTAATTCGTGATCGAGAAATTGGCAGAACTTAGGAATATCCCGCTCAGTCGAGGGGTCTGTCGCCACCACTTTAATCACCTGCCCTATAGCCACATCACGCACGGCACCGTGCAGCATCATTACTGGCTCGGGGCACAATAAGCCCGAGGTATCGAGCAAAGTATCAAAATCAGAACTATCTTTAGGCGCTGTCATTGGCGTATTTTCTCAGATGCTGGCGGACAGGAAAAGAGGCAGCGCGTATGATAGCGGTTCGGCTCACCCCGTTGCATTAAGCAAACGTTAAGCGAGGTGTAAGCCGGCAATTCGAACGACGTATTATCTATTATAGAGTCCAACAATGATCACCGTATTAATTGAACGCCATATCGCCCCTGGCATGGGCAGCACCTACAACAATTTTGCCCGCAAAATGCTCCAGGCCACTGTCTCCGCACCCGGTTTTATTTCGGGAGAATCTCTACACGGGATCGAAGACCAGTATGTGCGTTATATTTTGATCAAGATGCAAAGCCGGGAAAACTGGCAAGACTGGCTCGCCTCCCCTGAGCGCAGAGAAGTCGTTTCGCTGCTTTCCTCCATTCTCGTGCTACCCGAAAAAATCACCTTACTGAATCACGGCAACTAAAATCTAACAGGCTGTTAAAGGCCCATTTAGCTCTCTATCCAGATTAGGCTCGCCATACGCCCTGTTTGCCCTTCACGCCGATAGGAATAAAAGCGCTCGGTATCAGCATAAGTGCAGTAGTCACCGCCATAAATACGTGTCACGCCAAGCCCGTGTAGCTGGATGCGGGCGAGTTGATAGAGGTCGGCATAGTAATGGCCGGGGCGGTTTTTTGAGGGGATAAAGCAAGCCTCGGTCAACGCCTGATCATCCCCCTGCGCCCCGACCAAAAAAGTGTCTCTCACTTCACTACCCACTTCAAAGTGTTGCTGGCTGATAGCGGGGCCTAGATAGGCGGAAATAGCTTCTGCGTCAACGCCCATCGCCACCACAGTTTCACCCAGCACACCCGCGACTAATCCGCGCCAACCGGCATGGGCTGCGGCTACCACCGAGCCATCGTCATTGCACAACAATACGGGCAGGCAATCAGCCGTCTGAATCACGCAGGCCTGCCCTGGCGCACGGCTCACGCACGCATCGGCATTGCGCTGGGACGGGTGTTTTATAGCGGCAGCGGCATCGACCACGCGGATTCCGTGTTCTTGAACCAACCACGGTAAAGGCTGAACCAGCGCTAACTGCGCCGCCAAATCACAGCGATTACCTAACACTTGCTGCTGACATTCGTCGCTGTCATCAAGAGCATTCAGTAACTTGCCCGCTGCCCCCATCGGCTGGCCCACGCGAGTGGTGATAATACTTTTCACCCCCGGTGGCAGAGGCCATTGCGGTAGCAAATACTGAAATTCACCGTTTACAGGGTCAGCAGAATCAAAGCCCTGCACCTCAAACGCTGGAGGATTCACGCTGTAATACGTCCAGTAGTTGCTGCATATCCTCTGGCAGAGACGATTCCCATTCAACGGTTTCGCCCGAGTGAGGGTGGATAAAGCTCAGCCGTAACGCGTGTAAAGCCTGGCGGGGGAACTCACGCAGCGCCGTCGATAACTCTGCACTACTGCCTGCACTCAAGCGCAGCCGCCCGCCATAGACCACATCGCCCACCAGCGGATAACCGAGATGCGCCATATGCACACGGATTTGATGAGTGCGGCCAGTTTCCAGCGCAACTTCAACATGGCTGTGGCCGGCAAAGCGTTCCACCAAACGGTAGTGACTAATCGCCTCCCGATAGCGACTACCAGCTTCACGCCCGGGACGCAGTACCGCCATCCGCGTGCGACTGGTGGGATGGCGACCTATCGGCACATCGACAGTGCCACCGCCGGTCATCACGCCCTGCACGATGGCGCGGTAGTGACGTTTGACGCTGCGATCTTTTAGCTGAGTGGTCAGCGAGTGATGGGCCTCTAAGGTTTTCGCCACCACCATTAAGCCGGTGGTATCTTTATCGAGGCGATGAACGATGCCGGCACGGGGCACAGTCGCCAATTGCTCGCAGTGGTAAAGCAAGCCATTGAGCAAGGTCCCGTCGGGGTTGCCGGCCCCCGGGTGTACCACTAGCCCTGCGGCTTTATTAACGACAATCACGCTGGCATCTTCAAAAATAATCTCGAAGGGCACGGGTTGCGGCAACCATTCACCCTCAGCCTCTAAGCGAGCATTGAGGGTGAGGCACTCCCCACCTAGCATTTTTTCGCGGGTCTTCCCGGTTCGGCCATCAACCTGCAGAGCGCCATCGCGTATCCACTGTTGTAAACGCGTGCGGGAATAGGCAGCAAATAATTCAGCCGCCGCCTGGTCGAGGCGACTACCGCTTAAGTGGGTCGGAACATCGGCCTGTAAAGAAATTTCACTTTGATCAGAAAGCATTCGGTATTTAGCTTCTCGTTGAGCTATGGTTAAATGTCGATTCTACAGGGCGATGCCTCACACGCAAAACGACTGCATAATTACGACTGCAAATTCATTAATACCCAGCGTTCGATCGCTGATCTATTGGACCCCTTCCCGCCATGCGTTTTTCTGCCCTGCTGATCCTTTGTTCACTGTTAATTTCTGCCTGTTCCTGGATGCCCTTTGTCGATTCTGAAGAAGAAAAGGCAGAGACGACAGAAGAGGAAGCAATGCAGCTCAGTGAACAACGGCTAAGAGATAAAATACGCGCCAACCTCAATGCGCGTAACTGGTCTGATGCCGTCATTAATCTGAATGCCTTCGAAGCCCAGTTTCCTTTTGGCAACTATGCCGACCAGGCTCAGCTGGAATTAATTTACGTCTACCATGAGTCCACCGATCATGAAGGTGCCATGGCTTCAGCTGATCGTTTTATTCGCCTGCACCCGCGCCACCCCAGCGTCGATTACGCCTACTATATAAAAGGTCTTTCAGCGACTCTGCAAAGCAAGGGGCTTTTTAGCAACCGCTCACCCGTCGATACCTCAAAAAGAGATCCCGGTAGCGCTCGCGCGGCCTTTGCAACGTTTAGCGACCTAATTACTCATTATCCCAACAGTCCCTACGCCGCCGATGCTCGCCAACGTATGCTCAGCCTACGCAATGAACTGGCCAGACACGAAATTCACGCAGCAAATTATTATTTTAAACGCGAGGCTTATTTAGCCGCTGCCAATCGTGGTCGTTATGTGATTGAGAATTTTCAACAAACACCCGCTGTACCCGACGCATTAGCGGTCATGGCCGAAGCCTATTACTTACTCGGCTTGCAGGATCTCGCGGCTGAGGCAGCGCAGGCACTAGCCCTCAACTATCCGCGACATCCCTCTCTCGACGAGCAGGGCGAATTCCTCTACGAGTCAGAACGCACCATCAATAAAGGCGCCTGGATAAGCCGACTAACATTTGGCTACTACACATCTGAAAATCCACCCTCTTTTGATAGCAGAGAAATCTACAACAACCCCTTGGCAAAGATCCACGCTAAAAGCGACGATGTGTCGATTGCACCTCCGGAAGATAAGTCTTTACTCAACAAAATGACCTTTGGTGTTTTTGGATCTAACGACGATGAGCCAGAAGATTCGGCCAGCTCTCAGGAATAGAACAAAACCAGTACTCCATCAACCTTGTATTGATGGAGTACTAGAAGCGGCTCAAAAAGCCGCTCCTGTGAGCCTGCTTTATTCTCCCGAACGCCAACCATTGGTAATCGGATAACGCCGATCACGCCCAAAGCCCCTCTCTGTAATACGCAAACCTATCGGCGCTTGCTGGCGTTTGTATTCGTTAATATCCACCATGCGCAGAATGCGATGAACGTCATCGGCATCAAAGCCCCGAGCAATAATATCCAGCGCTGCCATATCTTCTTCAATATAAAGTTCTAGAATTTGGTCGAGTATTTCATAGGGCGGCAGGGTATCTTCATCGATCTGGTCGGGCGCCAGCTCCGCCGAGGGAGGACGGATAATTACCGATTCCGGAATCACCTGTGAAAGGGTATTGCGATAGCGACACAAATCGAAAACCAGTAATTTTTTCACGTCTTTAAGTACATCGAGGCCGCCGGCCATATCGCCGTAGAGGGTTGCGTAACCCACGGACATTTCACTTTTATTGCCGGTGGTTAATACCAGCGAGCCCTTTTTATTGGAGATGGACATCAACAGCACGCCACGGGAGCGAGCCTGCATATTTTCTTCGGTCTTATCCGCATCCAGACCGGCAAATTCGTCAGCGAGTGCTTCACTAAAGGCATTGTAAATAGGCTCAATGCCGATCACTTTGTAGGTCACGCCAAGAATATCGGCCTCGGCCTGAGCATCATCGAGACTCATCTGAGACGTGTAGCGAAAGGGCATCATCACCGCTTCAACGCGATCGGCACCCAGGGCATCAACAGCAATAGCCAGGGTCAATGCCGAATCAATACCACCGGACAAACCCAGTACTACGCCTTTAAAGCCATTCTTATTGACGTAGTCTCGAACACCCAGCACCAGCGCCTGATAAACGGTAGCGAGGTCTTCCGGAGTCGGTACGATAGTTTGCGGCGCTACCGTTACCCGCCCATCGGCCACTGTTAGATCGACCGTAAAGACACCTTCCTCAAACATCGGTGCCTGATAACAAAGCTCACCGGCAGCATCGACCACCATTGAACCGCCGCAGAACACCAGCTCATCCTGACCGCCAATCTGGTTGACGTAAACAATGGGAATATTGCCCTCGCGAGCACGCTCGGCAACGGTCGCCACACGCTCAGTCTGTTTGCCAACATGGAAAGGCGAGGCGTTGATATTGAAAATCACCTCGGCACCGGTCTTTCGAGCCTGCATTAAAGGCTCGTGCGACCAGATATCTTCGCAAACACTGAGACCCACTTGCGCCCCGCAGATATCGACTACGCAGGGCGTAGTACCCGCCTCAAAGTAGCGCTTTTCATCAAATACCTGATAATTAGGCAGGCAGTTTTTTGCGTATTGAGCAATTAATTGACCGTCTTGTATTACGCCAGCCATATTGTAAAGCCGCCCCTCTTCGCGCCAGGGGTAACCGATAACGGCGACGATGCCAGCACAGGCCGCCATCACTTCTGCCAGGGCTTTTTCGATACGAATTTGAATACTGGGCCGCAACAATAAATCTTCTGGCGGATAACCGCAAAGCACCAACTCAGGGAAAATAACGATATCGGCTTTTAGCGTATCCCTCGCATTTGTCAGTGTTTCGATAACCAGTCGAGTATTACCGGGAATATCGCCCACTAGAGGGTTAATTTGCGCCAAAGCAACTTTCAGTGATGTCATACTGCTGACGTGTCCATAGATGAATAAGCCCGCTATTTTCAGCTAAAATTCAGTCAATAGCAAAATCCAGGTGCTTCAATGCAAACAAGCAAGCCCGTCATAGACCCAGGCCACTTGGCGCAGGGCGCGGCAAAAGTCTACATCTATTATCGTTTCGCACTATCCCTCGTACTACTGGTCATATTCTATTCCGACGCTGCAAGTCAGATTTTCGGCACTCACAACCCTCAGCTCTACCTGTTCACATCCATTAGCTATACGGCAGTAGCCACATTCACTCTCGCCTTATTATTAATTTGGCAGAAAGGTACGAGTAACAGCACATTACTGTTTACCCATTTTTTCCTCGACCTGATTGCCCTAATCTTGCTCATACACAGTAGTGGCGGCCCCAGTAGTGGTCTTGGGCTGCTGATGCTGATCACAGTCGCCGCCAGCTCACTGGTTTTCACCAATCAACTCGCTTTGCTGACTGCAGCCCTGGCAACTATTTTATTGCTCACCGAAGAGTTAATTTCAGCCTATGTCTTGAACGATAACAGTCGAGCCATATTTCCCGCGGGTTTACTCGGCTTTGTACTTTTTTTAACGGCCGTATTATTCAGATTACTCAACCAGCGCTTACGCCGTAGCGAACAAATTGCCCAACGCGAGTCTGATCAGGCCGCCCACCTGCAAGACCTCAACGAGATGATTATTCAGCGTATGCTGACGGGCATAGTGGTTGTTGATACTGCTGGCAAAATCGAGCTTATCAACAACGCGGCCATAGAAATGCTCGGTGCGGGGACAAGTAATATCACTCTGGGTAGCGGCACAAGCCTGCGGGCAAGTCCGGTATTACATAAAGGCTACGAAGCCTGGTTAAACCAGCCGTGGCAAAAGCTGCCCGCCTTTAAAGTCAGTGAAAGCAGCACCGAGATTCAGGCAAAATTTGCCAATTTACAGCGCAGTGAAAACAAAAGCACGATCATTTTTCTGGAAGATACCCGCACTGCTGCGCAAAATGCCCAACGTCTCAAGCTAGCCTCTCTGGGGCGACTGACCGGCAGTATTGCCCATGAAATCCGCAATCCTCTCGGCGCCATTAGTCACGCGGCTCAACTGCTGGCTGAGGAACAGAACGAACAGGGTTCAAGCAAGCGTCTCAGTGAAATCATCATCAAGCACACCCAACGCCTCAATCAAGTCATCGAAAATGTCAGCCAGCTTTCGCGGCGCAAAGCGCCCGATGCACAAAACCTCCATCTGGGAAGCTGGTTAAACAGTTTTATCGAAGACTATAAAAACAGCTGCCCCAACGAATGTACCATTGAAATAGAAACTGACAGCCCCGCAACAATTATCGTTTTCGACACTAGCCAGCTGCAGCAGGTACTCACCAACCTGCTGGAAAATGCCCACCGCCACGGCCTCGAATACAGCTCCCAAGCCTGGGCCAAGTGCATTTGTCATATAGACCCTCTCACCCAACGGCCCTGCCTTGATCTCTACGACCGAGGTGAGGGAATCGGCGAAGATGTGGTCGGGCAAATTTTTGAACCCTTTTACACAACCTCCCACACCGGCTCTGGGCTGGGGCTTTACCTGGCTCGCGAGCTCTGTGAAATTAACTTTGCCACCCTCGATTACCAAGTGGCACAAAATGACAAACCGGGGTTTTTTAGAATCGGCTTTGCCCACCCCGAACAAGCACAACAGAGATTACACAATGACTAAAGAAAGAGCCCTGATTGTCGATGATGAGGCGGATATTCGTGAACTACTGGCGATAACCTTAATCCAGATGAACCTTGAGGTTGATGAAGCCGAGACACTCAGCGAAGCCATCGAGGCCCTGAATAAAGAGTCCTATGCCTTTTGTCTGACCGATATGAAATTGCCCGACGGCAGCGGAATGGATCTCATCAGTGTTATTCAAAGCAAACACCCCAACATGCCCGTCGCCATGATCACCGCTTACGGTAATACAGAAATCGCCGTTGAAGCCCTGAAGCTAGGCGCCTTCGATTTCGTCACGAAGCCTCTCGAGTTGCCTCGCCTGCGCACGATGGTCGAAGCTGCGCTGGCTCTCTCCTCGCAGACACCCGTGAATTTAAGTAAAAGCGCGGGGAAATTAACCGGTGACTCCGCCGTAATGGACACGCTACGCCAGCAGATTTCTCGCGTAGCACGTAGCCAGGCACCCATTTTTATCCACGGCGAGTCCGGCAGCGGCAAAGAAATTGTCGCCCGTAATATTCATTACAGCGGGCCCAAAGCCGAAGGGCCATTTATCCCGGTGAATTGCGGCGCCATTCCCTCCGAGCTAATGGAGAGCGAATTCTTCGGCCACAAAAAAGGTAGCTTTACCGGTGCTCACCAGGATAAGAAAGGCTTATTTCAAAGTGCTGATGGCGGCACTCTGTTTCTCGATGAAGTCGCCGATCTGCCTCTTTCTATGCAGGTCAAACTGCTGCGCGGCATTCAGGAAAAGGCCGTGCGCCCCCTCGGTTCGGATCACGAAATACCTGTCGATATCAGAATTCTCAGCGCCTCCCACAAAGACCTCGATACCGAAATTGCCAATGGTAACTTCCGCGAAGATCTTTATTACCGTATCAATGTGATCGAGTTGCAGGTGCCCCCGCTGCGGGACAGACAGGAAGACATCCCGCAATTGACTGATTTATTTCTGGCAAAATTTGCCGCTGATTTTAATTCTGACCCAGTGGCACTGTCAGCTGAAGCGCTGGACACCCTGTTGCACTACCCCTTCCCCGGCAATGTTCGTGAACTGGAAAACACCCTGGAAAGAGCCTTCACCCTTTGCGATGGCAAAGTTATCAAAGTGGCTGATCTACAATTAAAGGCCCGAAAAACCAGCGTCACTATTGAGACTGAAGCTGGCGTGGTCGCTAGCCAGTCAGTCCAACAGCCCACCAGAAATAACAAGCAGGGTGAACACCAACTCAACGGCCAATCAATTGACGATTATCTTGCCGAGATTGAGAGAGGTATTCTCGAAAAAGCCCTGGAAGAATGTCGCTGGAACAAAACGGCGACCGCAGAAAAACTCGGCATTACTTTTCGCCAACTGCGCTATAAACTGAAAAAATTAAATATCGATTAAGCTGTGGAAGGGCTATTTTAACGTAGCTCTTTCGGCACAGAGAAACGAATAGCCTCAACCTTTCCTGAGAGCTCAGTAACAACCGCCCTATCACCGTCTGAGAGTGCATCAACCAATTCCTGCACCAGGGTTTCCGGTGCCGAAGCACCGGCACTCACGCCCACAACAGTACTCGGCCCAAACCACTCAGTCTTAATATCGGCACTGCTGTCGACCAAATAGGCTTTAGCACCACAGCGTTCCGCCAGCTCACGCAAACGATTTGAATTGGAGCTATTGGCAGAGCCCACCACTAATAGCACATCGCACTCCAGAGACAACTGCTTAATGGCATCCTGGCGGTTTTGCGTGGCGTAGCAAATATCATCCTTGCGCGGCCCTTCAATAGCGGGAAAACGCTCACGCAGAGCATCAATCACCAGCGCAGTGTCATCGACTGACAAAGTAGTTTGCGTAACGAAGGCCAGTTTTTCAGGGCACTTGATGGGTAGGATCGCCACATCATCAACATTTTCGACTAGATAAATATCGCCCCCATTCGTATCATCATATTGACCCATGGTGCCTTCCACTTCGGGGTGGCCGTAGTGGCCAATCAACACGCATTCCCAGCCCTCGCGACTGAACTTTTCGACTTCGAGATGCACCTTGGTCACCAGCGGGCAGGTGGCATCGAAGACCTTTAAGCCGCGCTGCTCAGCCTCGGCACAGACTTCTTTCGAAACGCCGTGGGCACTAAAAATGACGATGGAACCCCGGGGAATATCTTTCAGCTCATCGACAAAAATCGCGCCCCGCTCGCGCAACTGATCAACCACAAATTTATTGTGTACCACCTCATGGCGCACATGGATGGGCGCACCGAAAAGGTCGAGAGCACGGTTAACAATGTCGATAGCACGGTCAACACCGGCACAAAAACCTCGGGGATTAGCCAGTCGAACTTCCATTACTGCGCCTCTGCTGCCAGGTTTTCGACGGCGATAATTGCCACTTTAAAAATCAGGTTTTTCCCCGCTAGCGGGTGATTGAAATCGACCGTCACTTCGTCTTCGCCGATAGTTTGAATCACGCCCGGCAACTCACCCTTATTAGCATCGGCAAAGGACACGACTAAACCTTCTGACAGCGCCATATCCGCCGCAAAACTGTTGCGTTTTACGTGTTGAATATTCGAGGGATTGTGTTGACCAAAGGCTTTTTCGGGCAGCACCGTAAAGCTCTCTTGTTGACCACCGCTCATGCCCAACAGGTGTTCTTCAAAACCCAGGGGCAAGTTGCCATCACCGATACTCAGCGTGGCAGGCGTTTGATCAAAATTGGAATCAATCACCGAACCATCTTCAAGAGATAAGGAAAAATGCAAAGTCACCCGCGATGCACTGCCTATCGGGCCACCATCGATTGCTTGATTAGAACTCATTTAGTACACCTCAATTTCAGGCTGTGGGCGCGCTCAATCCCGATTGGAAGCGCGAAAAGAATCAATCACCATGGCCACGGCACCCACACTAATTGCCGCATCGGCAATATTAAAGGCCGGCCAATAATAATCGTTGTAGTGCCATTGAATAAAATCGACCACATAACCGAGGGTCACCCTATCCCATAAATTACCCAGGGCACCGGCAAGAATTAAAGCCAATGAAAACTTGAGTAGTACGGCGGTCGCAGGCGCGCGATAAATCCAGACAACAAGTACCACGCTAATAATGCTGGCGATACCACCGAATAACCAATGTTGCCAGCCACCTGCGGAACTCAGGAAGCTGAAGGCAGCACCGGTGTTATGTAGCAGGGTCAAATTAAAGAAGCTCGTCAGTACCACTGGCTCGGCATAATTCAAGTGCTCAGAGGCAAGGGCCTTGGTCCACAAGTCGAGCACCAACAATAACAGCGCCAAAACATAGTAAACAAATAGTGCCTTCGGTTTAGTCAGCATCAAAAAGCCATTAAGCGAAACAGCGCTGCTCACCCTCGCCCTCAACATTATCGACGCAGCGTGCACACAGTTCAGGGTGCTCGGTACTCGCACCAACATCTTCGCGGTGATGCCAGCAGCGCACACATTTCTCGCCACTGCTCACTTCAACCTGAATGCTTAAACCGGCAATAGCGCTTTCGCTGGCACCACTTGTGGGCAATTCAGATTGGGGCCGCACGGTCGCACCGGAAGTAATCAAAATAAAGCGCAGCTCATCACCGACCTTTTCCAGAATACTCGCCAGCGAACCATCACAATAGAGAGTCACATTGGCTTCGAGAGAACCTTTCAGGCGACCGGCCTGGCGCTCAACTTCCAACGCTTTATTGACCGCTTCTTTAACGGCGATAAATTGCTGCCAGTCGTCTTCGCTCAAGACATTATCAGTTGTCAGCTCGGGTAGCTGATACCACTCCGCCAGATGCACAGACTCACTGTGCTCACCGGGCAATGCCTGCCACACTTCTTCAGCGGTAAAGCAAAGAATAGGGGCGATCCAGCGCACCATAGCTTCGGCTACATGGTAAAGGGCAGTTTGTGCAGAGCGCCTGGCCAGACTCTCGCTTTGGCAGGTGTACTGGCGATCTTTAATAATATCGAGATAAACACCACCGAGATCACCGGCGCAAAAATTGTGAATTTTCTGGTAGATGCTGTGGAAATTATAGCTCTCGTAAGCGCTATTAATTTCTGTCTGTAATTGCTCAGCACGACCAATCACCCAGCTATCGAGAGACAGTAGTTCGTCGCTAGCAACACAGTCTGTAGCGGGGTTAAAGCCATCAAGATTCGACAACATAAAGCGAATGGTATTGCGGATGCGACGGTAGGAGTCAGCAGTGCGACGCAGGATCTCATCGGACACTGTCATTTCACCACTAAAATCCGTCGAGGCAACCCACAGGCGCAGCACATCCGCACCCAGCTGATTAATCACCTTTTGCGGGGCCATCACATTGCCCAGTGATTTGGACATTTTGTGACCCTTAGCATCGACGGTAAAACCGTGGGTCAGCACCGCTTTATAGGGCGCAGTACCGTTGATGGCAATGGCCGTTTTTAGCGACGACTGAAACCAGCCACGGTGTTGATCAGAGCCTTCGAGATAAAGATCTGCCGGATAGGACAGGTTGTCACGGCGACGCAATACAGCCTCGTGACTGACACCGGAGTCAAACCAGACATCAAGGGTGTCATTAACTTTTTCATATTGATCGGCTTCATCTCCAAGCAAATCCCGCGCATCGAGATCGTACCAGGCGTCCATTCCGTCGCGCTCAACCAACAGGGCAACCTGTTCAATCAATGCCGGTGTATTGGGATGCAGCTCGCCGGTTTCACCGTGAATAAACAGGGCAATCGGCACACCCCAGGTACGCTGGCGAGAGATACACCAGTCGGGGCTGTTTTCTAGCATGGCCTCCATGCGCGCCTGTCCCCACTCGGGGAACCACTGGACTTTTTTGACTTCGGCTTTGGCTGCATCCAACAAGCCATGCTCCGTCATGCTGATAAACCACTGGGGCGTAGCGCGGAAAATCAACGGTGTTTTGGTGCGCCAGCAATGGGGGAAACTGTGAGTGATTTTACCGTCGGCCAGCAAGTGCTTACGCTCGCGAACCAGCTCGACAATTTTTTCGTCGACCTTATAAACATGCTCACCGGCAAACAACTCAACGGAGGGGCGATAAACGCCGTTATCATCCAATGTATTCAGTGTACCGATGCCGTATTTGCGCGACACGATAAAATCGTCAACACCGTGGTCGGCAGCCGTGTGCACAGCACCCGTGCCCGCTTCGGTGGTGACATGATCGCCCAACAATACCGGCACCTGTCGGTCGTAAAAAGGATGTTGCAGCAATAAGCCTTCGAGCTTTTCACCCTGGCAACGACCAACAATCGAAGAATCTTCAATCTGCCAGCGTTCGAGGGCAGACGCCACCAGCTCAGCCGCAACCAACAAACGTTTTGCCTGGCCATCAACGCTGCATTGCAGCAAGACATATTCAAGATCGGCATGCAGCGACACGGCCTGATTGGCGGGCAGCGTCCAGGGCGTGGTGGTCCAGATCACCACGGTAAGCTCACCCTCACCACTCACACTATCGCCAAAAGCATCGCTAAACTTCTGCTGATCAACAGCGGGAAACATCACGTCGATGGAAAAGGAGGTTTTATCCTCGTATTCCACCTCGGCCTCGGCCAGCGCAGAGGCACCAACCACACTCCAGTAAACCGGCTTATAGCCCTTCACCAAGTGGCCGCTTTCGGCGATTTTACCGAGGGCGCGAATAATATCGGCCTCGTACTGGTAGTTAATACTCAGATAGGGGTCGTCCCATTCACCGAAAACACCGAGGCGAATAAAGTCTTTCTTTTGCCCCTCAACCTGACGCAAAGCATAGTCGCGACACTTCTGACGAAAGGCTTTGTAATCAATTTTGGCACCGGCCTTGCCGTGCTTTTTTTCCACCTGGTGCTCAATAGGCAGACCGTGGCAATCCCAGCCGGGCACGTAAGGCGCGTCGTAGCCCATCACCGTGCGCGACTTGACGATAATATCTTTGAGGATTTTATTCACCGCGTGGCCAATATGAATATCGCCGTTGGCGTAGGGCGGACCATCGTGAAGAATAAACTGCTCACGCCCCGCACGAGCCTTGCGAATGGCGCCGTAAAGATCATTCTGCTGCCATTTTTTCAACATGCCCGGCTCGCGCTGGGCCAAATTGGCTTTCATTGGGAATGCCGTTTTCGGCAGGTTCAATGTCGATTTATAGTCGTTCATAAGTTTCTGGATTAGCTCAATTTCAATTCTGTTTTAATTCAAGTTCAGTTCAGCGCCCGTCAATAAAAAGACGCGAACTGTTTAATTCCCTGCGCCCGAAAAGTAATCTCGCGCAGTTTTAATATCCTGATTAATATTAATCACCAACTCATCCAGCGTGGTAAATTTCTGCTCATCGCGGAGCTTCTGCTTAAACTCAACGGCAATGCGCTGGCCATAAATATTGCCCGCCCAATCGAGCATATGCACTTCCAATACTGGCTTGATCAAGTCTCCTACCGTCGGCCGTAAACCAACATTGGCCACGCCCTGTATCCGCTCGCCACCGAGCAGCACTTCGACGGCAAACACACCACTCAAGGGTGCGCGGTAGCGGTGTAAATTCACATTGGCCGTGGGAATACCCAGTTTGCTGCCCAACTGTTGGCCGTAGCAAACTTTGCCCGATATGCAAAAGGGTCGACCCAACAGCGCCTCGGCAACATCAAAGCGGGCGGCTTCTAACTCAGCACGAATGCGCGTGCTGCTCACCCGCTTTTCATCCGCCTTCAAGGTTTGGGTGGCCACCACCTCAAAATCATGTATAGCGCCTACAGCTTCGAGCATGGCGAAATCGCCCTTGCGATCACAGCCAAAGTGAAAGTCGTCACCAATCACCAAACACTTAATGCCGAGGCCGCCAACCAGCAGGTCATCAACAAACTTCTGAGCGGTAAGGCTGCGCATAGCGCGATTAAACTGCAGGCAAACAACGCGATCAACACCCGCATCGAGCAGGGCGTCAACTTTCTCACGCAAGCGCATCAATCGTGCGGGGGCCTGCTCACGGGAAAAATACTCTCGTGGCTGGGGCTCAAACATCATCACCACCGAGGGCAAGCCATAGTGCTTAGCGCGCTCATTTATCTGGGTAATAATTGACTGATGGCCATGATGAACACCATCAAAAGAGCCTATGGTGGCGACACAGCCTTTGTGCTCCGCGCGCAGGTTATGTAAACCTCGAACAAAGAAATCCACAACGCCATTTGCCACTGCCTAACTCCGCCCCATTAAAGCCACGAATTATACCCAGCCCCGCGCCCGAAAGGCAGCCCTGCTGCACGAAAGTTAGGCAACATCAAATACCCTTATTTTTATGCAGGCCTCTTAGCGGGGCTACGCAGTTGACTGAGACGAAAGCCACAAACCAGCAGTGTCGCGGCATAAGCGATAAAACCCACACTGCAAATACCCAATACAGTCAGCGCTCGCGTCAAAAAGGCCATCGCAAACCAGTCACCGAACTGAGCTAACGATAAATACAAAACGCCAGCCATAATGGCATTGGCCAGCAACAACATGCCAGCAAATGAAGCCCAGCCATTCTGCGCACGATAAACGCCACTGCGGCGCAAGCCACGAAACAGTAGCCCAGCGTTGAGAAAAGCGGCAAATGATGTTGCCAATGCCAGGCCAGCGTGGCCTAAAGAAAAGTAGTGGTGCAGCGCAAACACAAAAATCAAATTCATCACCATATTGGCCGCCATCGCCACCAGGCCAATTTTCACCGGAGTCTTGGTATCCTGGCGCGCATAAAAGCCCGGCGCTAAAACCTTAATAAGCATAAAAGCCACCACGCCCAGGGCGTAGGCCCGCAAGCTGAAACCGGCCATAACGATATCCCGCTGGTCAATTTCACTGCCGTCGTAGAACAACGCCGCCAACAGAGGCTCAGAAATCATCATCAGAGCGATAGAAGCGGGCACCGCAATGAGCAGTACGAAACGAATGGCCCAATCGAGAATGGCATTAAACTCATCCACTGACTTCGCCGCGTGTTGACGGGAGAGGCTGGGCAAAATAACCGTCGCCGCCGCCACACCAAACACACCCAGCGGTAACTCCGCCAGGCGGTCAGAATAGTAAAGCCAGGACACACTGCCGGTGGGTAAAAAGGAGGCGATTACGGTGTCGAGCAAAAGGTTAATTTGACTGACGGACACACCAAAAATAGCCGGTGCCATCAGTCGTAGGATTTTTTTAACACCAGGGTATTGCCAATCCAGCTTTGGCGACGGCAGTAAATGAATATTCGCCAGAAAGGGAATCTGGAACAGCAACTGAATGATACCGGCGGCAAACACACCCCAGGCCAGGGCAAAAACCGGCTGCTCAAACCAGGGCGCAGCCACCAGTGCTGCACTAATTAAACAGACATTCAGCCACACCGGCGTAAAAGCCGGCACGGCAAAACGGTCATAGCTATTTAATATGCCACCGGCGAAACCCGTTAAGGAGATAAACAGAAGGTAGGGAAAGGTCACCCGAATCATCTCAGTGGTGGCCTGAAACTTGGCAGAATCACCGACAAAACCCGGTGCAAAAAGCCCGGCCAGCATGGGCGCGGCAATCACCGCGACCACCGTGAGCACAATCAATACCGAGCCCAGCGCACCAGCCACCCGATCAATCAGCTCTTTAACCGCAGCATGCCCGCCTTCGTTGCGATACTCGGTAAGCACCGGCACAAAAGCCTGGGCAAAGGCCCCTTCGGCAAACAGGCGGCGCAAAAAGTTGGGGATTTTAAAGGCGACGAAAAAGGCATCGGCAAAACCATCGGCACCGATCACCCGGGCAAATACCACGTCGCGTATCAACCCGAGTATGCGCGACAGCATCGTCATAGCACCAACAATGGCGCTGGAACCGAGCAAACCTCGGCGAGGCTTTTGTGGGTGTTCCTGGGTTTCGGGCAACGAACTATCCTGTCACTAATGATTCCATTTGCAACTCGACGGCATTCTACTTAACGAGCACAAGGCGTGAAGGCGCACAGTGTAACGGCGCGGCGGGTCAGTACCAAGGGAACAAACAAGGCCCACCTGAAAAACAACAATCAAGTGCTCATCAACATTGAATTTATTCAACTTCGCCCCCACATAGGCCTTAGCTTACATCTGGGAGATTCCATTGGAACAATATCGAGGCACCACCATTCTATCCGTTCGCCGCAACGGCAAAGTCGTTATCGGCGGCGATGGCCAGGTATCACTGGGCAATACCATCATGAAAGGTAATGCGCGCAAAGTCAGGCGTCTGTATAACGGCGAAGTTATCGCCGGTTTTGCCGGTGGCACTGCCGATGCCTTTACCCTCTTCGAGCGCTTTGAAGCCAAGCTGGAAGAACACCGGGGCAACATCGTTCGCGCTGCTGTCGAGCTGGCCAAAGATTGGCGCACCGACCGCATACTGCGCCGCCTTGAAGCCCTGCTTGCCGTTGCCAATAAAGATGCCTCGCTGATCATCACCGGTAATGGCGATGTTATTCAGCCAGAAAACGATTTGATCGCCATCGGCTCCGGCGGCCCCTTTGCCCAGTCGGCAGCCAAAGCGCTGCTTGATAATACTGAGTTAAGCGCCCGCGACATCGTCGAAAAAGGTCTGGAGATTGCCGGCGATATCTGCATTTACACCAACCACAATCGCACTATTGAAGAACTCGACAGTGCCGTCGTTGACGCGCCCGAAAAAAGCGACAGCTGAGTTCAGCATTTAAGCCATTAATTTTAGGAACACCCCATGTCAAATATGACCCCTCGTGAAATCGTCCACGAGCTCGACCGCCACATTGTCGGCCAAAACCAGGCCAAGCGCGCCGTTGCCATTGCCCTGCGCAATCGCTGGCGTCGCATGAAGCTCAACGAAGAGCTGCGCAATGAAGTCACGCCCAAAAACATACTAATGATTGGCCCCACCGGGGTTGGCAAAACAGAAATTGCCCGTCGTTTGGCGAAGTTATCCAACGCGCCTTTTATTAAAGTGGAAGCCACTAAGTTCACCGAAGTCGGCTATGTGGGACGTGATGTTGAATCGATTATTCGCGATCTCGTCGAAACTGCCGTCAAATTATTGCGCGAGCAAGAGGTCACCAAAGTTGATCAGCGCGCCCACGATTTAGCCGAAGAGCGCATCCTCGACGCCCTGTTGCCTGCTGCTCGTGGCGACGAAGACAGTGCTGAGACTGAAGACTCCAGCACTCGCCAACTGTTTCGCAAGAAATTACGCGAAGGCGATCTCGACGATAAAGAAATCGAAATCGACCTCAATGCCCCCTCTCCTAATGTCGAAATTATGTCGCCCCCCGGCATGGAAGAGATGACCAGCCAGCTGCAAGGCATGTTCTCCAATATGGGCGGTGGCAAAACCAAGTCTCGCAAGCTCACCGTTGCCCAGGCCATGAAGCACCTGACGGAAGAGGAAGCGGCCAAGCTGGTTAACGAAGACGATATTAAAACCCGCGCCATTACTAACGCCGAGCAAAACGGCATTGTCTTTATCGACGAACTCGACAAAGTCGCCAAGCGCGGTGAAACCTCCGGCACTGACGTTTCCCGCGAAGGCGTACAGCGCGACCTGCTGCCATTGATTGAAGGCTGCACCGTATCGACCAAGTACGGCATGATCAAAACTGATCACATCTTATTTATTGCCTCCGGGGCCTTCCACTTTTCCAAGCCCTCCGATTTGATACCCGAGTTGCAGGGCCGCTTGCCGATTCGTGTCGAACTCGACTCCCTCAACGCCGACGACTTTAAGCGCATCCTCACCGAGCCAAACGCCTCGCTCACCGAGCAATATCGCGAGCTGTTAGCGACGGAAGGTTTACCCGTTAACTTTAGTGATGAAGGCGTGCAGCGTTTGGCCGAAATCGCCTCCGAGGTTAATGAGCGCACCGAGAATATTGGTGCCCGCCGCTTGCACACCGTGCTTGAACGCCTGCTGGAAGAGGTGTCTTTCGACGCCGCTGACCTGGCAGCCGATGGCAAAACCATTGATATCGATGCCGCTTTCGTCAACCAGCACCTCGATGCACTGGCCAGCGATGAAGACCTGTCGCGCTTTATTCTCTAAGCAAACGACGGCTCACTAACAACTGATAGCACTGATTAAAGGTCACCATGCCCCTACTTCGACTCGACAACGTTAGCCTGCACTTCGGCACCCGCGACCTACTGAAAACGGTCGACCTGACCCTGCGTAAAAACCAGAAGATCGGCTTGCTGGGTCGTAATGGCGAGGGTAAAACCACTCTGCTTAAGCTACTCGGCCAGCGCATTCAGGCCGATAGTGGTGACTACTGGTTGCGCCCCGGCTGTAAAATCGCCTGGTTGGAGCAGGACCTGCCCGATGCCGACGAGTCCTCGGTTTACGACGTTGTCGCCAGTGGTCTCGACGATGTCGGTAGCTTACTTGCCGCCTATCATCACAGCATTAACGACGGCGATATGGACACCATGGCGCGGGTTCAGCAAGAGCTTGAAGCTAAAGACGGCTGGCTACTGCAACAGAAAGTCGACACCATTATCAGCCAGCTTGAACTGCCCGCCGATGCGCTGATGAAGTCGCTGTCCGGTGGCTGGCGCAAGCGTGTCGCGCTGGCCAAAGCACTGGTTACCGATCCCGACATATTGTTGCTCGATGAGCCGACTAACCACCTCGACATTCTCGCCATCGAATGGCTTGAAAACCAGCTTAAAACTTTTCGTGGCGCACTAATACTCGTTACCCACGACCGTGCCTTTTTGCAGCAAGTGGCCAATGAAATTGTCGAACTCGACCGCGGCACGCTACATGCCTGGACCGGTAACTACCACGGCTTTCTGGTGTATCGCGAACAACAAATGGCTGCTGAAGAAAGAGCCAACGCCCTGTTCGACAAAAAACTCGCCCAGGAAGAAGTGTGGATACGCCAGGGTATTAAAGCCCGCCGCACCCGCAACGAGGGCCGAGTGCGCGCCCTGAAAAGCCTGCGCGCAGAACACTCCCAGCGCGTCAGCCGCCAGGGCAAAGCCGACTTCCGCATTGAGGCCGGTGGCAGCTCCGGCAAAATTGTTGCCGAACTCGAACACGTCAGCCACGCCTTTAACGGCAACCCAGTGATCGACAATCTGTCACTGAAAGTGGTGCGCGGCGACCGCATCGGTTTTGTCGGTGCCAACGGCGCGGGTAAATCGACCCTGCTGAAAGTACTGCTCGGCGAACTGATACCGCAAAAGGGCAGCGTCAAACTCGGCACCAAAATGGAAGTCGCCTATTTTGACCAGCTACGAAACCAGCTCAATCCCGAACAATCCCTACTCGACAACGTATGCGGTGGCCGTGAATTCATTACCATCAATGGTAAAGATCGCCACGCCATTAGCTATTTAGGTGACTTTTTATTCAGCCCCGAGCGTGTGCGCCTGCCGGTCAAAGCCCTGTCGGGTGGCGAGCAAAACCGTGCTATTTTGGCCAAGCTATTTAGCAAGCCCGCCAATATTCTGGTGCTCGATGAGCCGACTAACGATCTCGATATCGAAACCCTTGAGTTGCTCGAAGAAATTTTGCTCGAATTTGACGGCACTGTTCTATTGGTCAGCCACGACCGGGAATTTATGGATCACACCGTGACTCAAATTCTCACCTTTGATGGCCAGGGCAAAATCAGCGCACACGTCGGCGGCTACAGCGACTGGGTGGCCAGAGGTGGAAAACTGCAGGCCGAAAGCCAAACCACAAACCCAGCAAGCTCCACCTCTATAAGCGATGCCGAGCCAGCAACGACAGAAAAGAGCAGCCCTTCAAAAACGACAGCGCCTAAAAAGAAGCTGTCCTATAAAGCGCAACGTGAACTCGACTCACTACCCGCTTTAATTGAAGAGCTAGAGAATCGCCAAAGTGAATTGGAAACCATCCTCGGCCAGGCAGACTTTTATAGCCAGGAGAAAACGGCGCAACAAGTCACCCTTGACGAAATGTCCGCCCTCGCAGAAAAACTCGAAGCGACCTATGCCCGCTGGGAAGAACTCGATGCAGACTGAAGCGCAGGCGATAATCGCTATATAGCCTCGCACCAGCCCTTCCGCTTAACGGACTGTTGGAACTCTACTGACCCGGCCATCTGCTGCGTCGGCTAGAGTGCCTGCTTTTGGTAAAACCAAGCTCAAAGTTCTCATTTACACGAGCACCAAAAGTAGGCCTCACGAGAGGAAGCCCTCTTTGATATCCTGCATTGCCTAAACACCTAATCTTATCGCCCTTACCTCCTCCACCGCCTAAAAGCGCCTAGAGCCTGCCCCATGAGCGCAGTAAGTGCTTTGGGTGCTTTTGGCCATGGCGTCGCCCACTTTTTCGCTCAATTTTGCCTTGTTTCCGGCTCGACTCAGCAACCTGTTAAAGCTCAAAAAAATCAGCCAAATTGACACCCAGCCCCCTGCTCGCTTAAGGTGACGGGCTACCCATCCAAACAACCCATTGTGGAGAAACTCATGCCAAGCTCTGTTGAAATTGCACCCGGTCGTTATCGCGAATCTTACGGTCGCTACCTCGAAGACTTTAAGGTCGGCGATATTTACGAACACCGCCCCGGCCGCACCATTACCGAGACAGACAACACCTGGTTTACCCTGCTCACCATGAACCAGCACCCCCTACATTTCGACAAGGAATACGCCAAGCACAGCGAATTCGGCAAAATACTGGTGAACAGCACCATGACTCTGTCGATGGTTGCCGGTATGAGCGTCTCCGACGTCAGCCAGAAAACCATCGCCAATTTGGGCTGGGACAAAATCAAAATGCCCGCACCCGTTTTCGTCGGTGACACCATTTATGCGGAGTCAGAAGTACTGGAAATTCGCGAATCAAAAAGCCGACCCACCGCCGGTATCGTGACCGTTAGAACGCTGGGTAAAAACCAGGACGACGTGGTGATTATGGATTTTGTACGCTCTATGCTGATTCCTAAAACCGGCCATGCCGTGGACGACAAAGCTAACTACTAGCTGCAAGCGCTTTAAGTAACACCCGGCTGTTAATCACTCTTATTAACAGCCGCATCACCTTTTCCCATTCCCTACGGCTCGGGCCAGTCATCGCCCTCGCAGCCACCCAAAACGAGAATACCCATGTCAAACGAAGAAGAAACCCTCATCCTCGACAGCGTTAACCGCTGGTTACAACGCGATGTCGCCCCCTACGCCCACGATCTCGAACAGGCCGATGAATATCCCCACGCTATGGTCGAGCAAATGAAAGAACTCGGCCTCTTCGGCGCGACGATTGACCCGGAGTACGGCGGCCTTGGCCTCAGCGCTTCCACCTATTCGAAAATCGTAGCCGCCGTGGCTGAGGTGTGGATGTCGCTATCGGGCATTTTCAACTCTCACCTAATTATGGCCCGCTGCGTACAAAGCTTCGGCACCGAAGAGCAAAAGCAAAAATACCTGCCGCGCTTTGCCACTGGCGAACTGCGCGGCGGCATTGGCCTCACCGAACCCGATGCCGGTACTGACTTACAGGGCATTCGCTGCACCGCCAAAAAAGATGGCGACTACTATATCGTCAACGGCTCAAAAGCCTGGATCACCAACTCCGTTGAAGGCAGCGTGATCGGCCTGCTGGTTAAAACTGACCCCAGCGCCACACCGCCCCGTAAAGGCATGAGTATGTTTATCGCCGAAAATGGCGAAGGCTTTAATGTCAGCAAAAAGTTGAAAAAACTCGGCTATAAAGGCATCGATACCGCCGACATCAGCTTCGACAATTATCGCGTACATAAAGATTGTCTGATTGGCGGCGTTGAAGGCAGAGGCTTTTACAATGCGGTTGGCGGCCTCGAACTGGGTCGCATCAACGTTGCGGCTCGCGGTGTCGGCGTCGCAACAGCCGCATTAAAACAGGCAACAGCCTATGCCCAACAACGCAAAACCTTCGGTAAACCCATTTGCGAACATCAGGCAATACAACTGAAACTCGGTGAAATGGCCACCCGCACCGAAGCCGCTCGACTACTATTGGAACAAGCCGCCAAGGCCTTTGACAGCGGTGAACGCTGCGATATGGAAGCCGGTATGGCCAAGTACTTCGCCACCGAAGCAGCAGCCAAAAATGCCGACGAAAACCTGCGCATCCATGGCGCTTTTGGTTACTCCTGCGAAGCCGACGCTGAACGCCTCTACCGCGATGCACCGCTAATGATTATTGGCGAGGGCACCAACGAAATGCAGCGTATTATTATTTCGCGACAGCTGATTGAGCGTAACCCGATATAGCTCTTTTAATTGGGGTCAAGGCACGAATGGCACTGTGTTTAGGGCGGGCTTAGATTTTTTCTGATCCAGTTAGGGTCTCTGCGATTATCGAGAATGGCATAGACCTTAATAACGTCACCTTCGACCCGGTAGTAAATAGAAAAAGGGAAACGCTTCGCTTGCAGGCGATGGTATTTATCGAAAAACAGCGCATGAACACCGCCATAAATATGCAGGGAGTCGATATCTGCCATCAGGGAATCGAGGAAATAATCGCCTATACCTTCGGACTGACTTTCATAGAAGCGGTGGCCATCCAGCAATTGTTGCTCGGCAATAGAGGATAACGCGATCTTCATGAAATTTTATTGCGGATACGCTGCTTGGCGGTCTCCCAGTCGTCAAAGCTCTCCTCGCCTCGACCGATTGCCGCTGCAATGACTTCCAACGCTATTCCGTGCCACGCGGGGGGCTGAATCTCTTGCTCAGGCTGGTTAAGGTCATCCCAGATGGTCTCCATTGCCTGGAGTTTTTCTTCGATCGTCATCTGCTTTAATGGCAACGTGATGTTCATTTCACTTGCTCCTTGATACGGGTTTCGGGCGTAATTGTTTGGTTGATAAGCTACTCTATCATTTTATTAAATTGGTGCTCCTTTAATTGGGGTCGAATTAACTACCCTTTTCCTTAGCTAGCTTGACCTTAGCCGGTCGGCCCCGAACTTTCGGTGCCGACCGTCGACCCGACAAACGCTCCACCTTATCCCGAAACAAGCCATCACCTAATGCCCAACCCTTGTTCGTCGCCTCGCGAATAGCATCAATATCGACCTTGCCCAGATTAGCCTTGAACAATTCACGATAAGCGGCCTGCCGCAGTGTAGAATTATTCCCCAGGCGACCATACAACTCATGTCCTTCAAGCAGCCCACTTGCCTCACCCTCTGCATTAACCCGATAACTGCTCCAGGGGTACTCATTAGGGTGTGCAACCATATTCGCCCGCAGCGGATTCAACTCGATATAGCGCATGCACGTTAGCAAATAGCGCTCACTATCGATAAGCGTCGCCTTATAGCGGCCCTCCCACAAAGTACCTGTCCGCTGATACTTGTAATTAAAATGCTGCACGTAACGCCGCCCAATAGATTGCAAAGTTTTGCCAATACTCTGCGAAGTCTGCGGTGTCACCAGCAGGTGAACATGATTGGTCATTAACACATAACTGTGGATAGCCAAGCCCTGCCTCTCTGCAGCCTCCTGTAGGCACTCCAGATAAAAGAGATAATCCCGCTCTACCGCAAAAATCGGCTCTCGATTATTGCCCCGTTGAATAATGTGCTGGGGCTGCCCCTCAACAAAATATCGTGCTAATCGCGCCATACTCTGCGAAGTCTGCGGTGTCACCAGCAGGTGAACATGATTGGTCATTAACACATAACTGTGGATAGCCAAGCCCTGCCTCTCTGCAGCCTCCTGCAGGCACTCCAGATAAAAGAGATAATCCCGCTCTACCGCAAAAATCGGCTCTCGATTATTGCCCCGTTGAATAATGTGCTGGGGCTGCCCCTCAACAAAATATCGTGCTAATCGCGCCATCTTTCCAAATCGAGTCTGACCCCTATTCTTTTTTCTTTTTTGTGCACTTGGAACCTGATTCCACCTCATTCCACCAGGCAAAAAAAAGCCCCGGCACTAGCCAGGGCTTTCTTCAAGAGAAGAGATCAGTCTTAGTTAAATCGAGTCTGACCCCTATTCTTTTTTACCTATTCATTTACTTCTTTTTCTTAGTTTGCCTTACAAATATTAGTTGCAATACACCCAGAGCCAGCATTAGTCCAATTTAACTGACCAGCAGTAAACGACGGCGTAAGAACATAAGTATCCGTGGCCAAAATACCATTTGCTACCGCTGGTGTCATTGTGATAACCCCATTGACAACGGCTGCAGCGCCTACCAAGTCACTGCCCACAGCTGAAAGCGCTGCGCTTACAACACCTTGCTCGCCAGCTGCGCTATCACAACTAGCTAAAACGCCACCTGCTTCTTGCGCACAAAGCTCAACGGCCGTTTTCAATCCACTGCTTAAGCTGACCACCTCTGTATATCGAGCACGCTTGGTATAATCCTGATAAGCCGGCAGTGCGACCGCCGCCAAAATACCAATAATCGCAATAACGATCATTAATTCAATCAGTGTAAAACCTTTTTGTGTGTTGTGCTTTTGCATGGTGAATCTCCTGGGTAACATGCTAGAAAAATAAAGTATGAGAGTTGCTCACAAGATGAAATAATACAAACCCCATGCCAACTTTTTATTATTTATCACAATCAACAGGTTAAAGAAAAATCCGACTAACTATCCCGATATCAACACAGAACAAATTGGACTAAATATGACAAAATGTGTCAATTGCTATCAACATTCAACACTTGAACTTCTAAAAAACATACCCCACTCCTGACGCCAAAATGGCACCTCTACCTCATAAACACAGCTTACGGCTTGAAGTTTAAGCGCTTTAGAATAGACTCCCTTATATTGAAGCAATGCCTAGCTATCTGTCACGACGCTTTTACTAAACGAACTTTTCTGAGTAAACAATGAACGCCAGCAATAGAGTTCTACACGGATTACCCAAGCGCCTGGTGAGCGATGCCTTGCTGGATGAGGCCGCCGCTATAGAGGCCAGTAATAAAGCCGCAGAAAGCAATATCCCCCTTGCGCAATACCTGGTCGAAAACCAGGCCTTGAGTGCCTATCAAGTCGCCAATGTTACCGCCCACGAGTTTGGTGTACCTTTATTTGACCTTAGTAGTCTGGATATTAGCGCCTGCCCGAAGAATGTTGTTGACTCAAAGCTACTACGCAAACATCTGGCACTGCCCCTGGCACTTAAAGCCAGTCGTCTACAAATTGCTGTCATCGACCCCACTAATCACCACGTTATCAATGATATTCGCTTTCAGGTCGGCACCGCTGTCGAACCCATTGTGGTTGAGTACGACAAGCTAAAAACCGCCCTTGATGCCTATATAGAAGATAACGAACAAGATATGGGCTCGGCTCTGGGCACAATGGATGACTCTCAGCTCGATGCCATCGACATTGATGACGGTAGCAGCAGTAATGACCAAGCCATTACTGCCGATGAAGACGATGCACCTATTGTGCGTTTTGTTAATAAATTACTGCTCGATGCGATCAAAAAAGGCTCATCTGATATTCACTTTGAACCGTATGAAACCAGCTACCGCGTGCGTTTTCGCACCGACGGTATTTTAGAAGAAATTGCCAAACCTCCCGCCAATCTTGGCTCACGACTCGCCGCACGTTTAAAAGTCATGTCGAAAATGGATATTTCCGAGCGGCGCATACCCCAGGATGGTCGCATTAAAATGCGCCTGTCTGAGCGACGCGCCATCGACTTTCGTGTGAACAGCCTGCCGACTCAGTACGGTGAAAAAATCGTACTACGAATCCTCGACCCTACCAGCGCCCAACTGGGTATTGAGGCGCTGGGTTATGAAGACGATCAACAAGAAGCTTACCTGGAGACGCTGCATCAACCCCAGGGGATGATTTTAGTCACAGGCCCAACGGGCTCGGGTAAAACCGTCTCGCTCTATACGGGTTTGAATATTTTGAACACCGCAGAACGCAACCTGTCTACAGCAGAGGATCCGATAGAAATCAATCTAGAGGGCATTAACCAGGTACAAATGAACGCCAAAGTAGGCTTAACTTTTTCTGAAGCTCTACGTGCCTTTTTACGTCAGGATCCCGACGTCATTATGGTCGGTGAGATCCGAGACCTGGAAACAGCAGAAATATCCATTAAAGCGGCCCAAACCGGCCACCTGGTGCTCTCCACCCTGCACACCAATAGCGCGCCAGAAACGCTGACACGCTTACTCAATATGGGTGTGCCCGCCTTTAATGTGGCAACATCTGTCAGCCTGATTATTGCCCAGCGCCTGGCTCGCCGTTTGTGCAAGAGCTGCAAAGTACCCGCCACTGATATCCCCGAAAGTATTTTGATTGAAGAGGGTTTTGAAGTGCTGGGTATTCCCCTGAATGAAATCGAAATCAACAAACCCGTTGGCTGTAACAAGTGCGCGAATGGCTATAAGGGCCGAGTCGGTATTTATGAAGTACTGAAAGTAACGCCAAGTGTCGCTAAAATGATTATGGAGGGCGGCAACTCCCTTGAAATTGCCGAACAGGCAAAGAAAGAGGGCTTCAGAACCTTGCGCCAGTCGGCATTACGAAAAGCGGCAGAAGGTATCATTAGTCTTGAAGAAACGAACCGAGTAACCAGAGATTAATCATGGCAACTGTAGCAGCCGAAAAGACCTATATTTACAAAGGCAAGAACAAAGATGGGGCGGTAAAGGGAGAAATAAAGGGCAACAACCCTGCCTTGATTAAAGCTCAGCTGCGCCAGCAGGGGATTATCGCCAAATCGGTGCGCCCCAAGCCAAAGAGTATATTTGGTGACAAACCTATCAAGCCCGCAGATATTGCCCTGTTTAGTCGCCAGATGGCGACCATGATGAAGGCCGGCGTGCCCCTGGTACAAAGCTTTTTAATTGTTGAAGAAGGGGCCGAGAAGGAAAGTATGAAAAAGCTGATTATGACGCTTCACGACGAAGTGGCAGCCGGTAACAGCTTTGGTTCAGCCCTGCGCAAACACCCCGTGCATTTCGACGACCTGTACTGCAGCCTAGTTGAAGCTGGCGAAAACTCAGGTGCTCTCGACACCCTGCTCGACAGAGTGGCCACTTACAAAGAGAAAACAGAACAACTCAAAGCAAAAATCAAGAAAGCAATGACCTACCCCGCCGCTGTTGTAACCGTTGCTATTATCGTAACTGGTATTTTGTTGGTAAAGGTCGTCCCCGTTTTCGCCGAAACTTTTTCAAGTTTTGGTGCGGACTTACCCTCCTTCACTCTTTTTGTACTACAAATATCTGAATTTGCTCAAAAATGGTGGCTAATCATAATGCTAGCATTGATTGGTATGGGCTATGGCTTTAAAACTGCCCGGCTCCGCTCGCAAAAGTTTTCTGACGCTGTTGATAAAGCAATGTTAAAAATACCCGCCGTAGGGCCCATTCTCAACAATGCCGTTGTTGCCCGTTACGCACGCACCCTAGCAACCACCTTCGCAGCCGGTGTCCCGCTGGTTGAAGCACTAGAATCTGTGGCAGGTGCAGCGGGTAATGCCGTTTACAAAAAAGCGGTACTCGAGGTTCGAGATGGCGTAACCACGGGCTTAACCATGGTGACATCATTAAAAGCCACGGGGATATTTCCCACCATGCTGATACAGTTGACCTCTATTGGCGAAGAGTCAGGCACGCTGGATGAAATGATGGGCAAGGCGGCGGATCACTATGAAGAGGCTGTCGACAACGCGGTAGACAACTTAACCTCCTTACTCGAGCCTCTAATTATGTCAGTCCTTGGCGTATTGGTTGGCGGTCTGCTTGTGGCGATGTATTTACCTATTTTCCAATTAGGCAACGTTGTAGGCTAATGGAATCACAACTTTTTGAACTTTACCCCCTAGAACTACTCCTCACCTTCAGCCTGATTTTCGGCCTACTTATCGGCAGCTTTTTAAATGTCGTGATCTATCGCCTACCCCTGCAACTGCAAAACACCTGGCAGCGGGATGCCCGCGACTTTCTCGGTCAGGATCCGGTAGAAGCAGAAACAAAATTTAGCCTGGTTTTCCCGCCCTCACGCTGCACCAGTTGTGAAACACTGATTAAGCCCTGGCACAACATCCCTATCATCGGCTACCTGCTGCTGAAAGGACGCTGTAAAAGCTGTGCCGAACCCATTTCACTGCAATACCCCGCCGTTGAACTTATTTGCGGTCTATTAACCGTTGCTGTTGTTTATCACTTTGGCTTCACTGCACAGGCTGCCTGGGCACTGCTATTTACCTGGGTGTTAGTGGCCCTGACCGGCATCGATGTAAATCATCAACTACTACCTGACAACCTTACCCTGCCTCTAATGTGGCTCGGTTTACTGGTGAATATGTCAACCACTTTTGTACCACTAGCTGATGCTGTGGCGGGTGCCGTCGCAGGCTATATGGTTTTATGGCTTGTCTATTGGGCCTTTAAGTTAATCACGGGCAAAGAGGGTATGGGCCACGGCGACTTCAAACTGCTCGCCGCCCTCGGAGCCTGGCTTGGCTGGCAGCAATTGCCGATGATTATTTTGTTGTCCTCTGCCGTGGGCGCAATAATTGGCACCGCGGGTATTCTGCTTTACGGTCGGGAAAGACAGGCACAAATTGCCTTTGGGCCCTACCTTGCCATTGCCGGCTGGATTGCTCTGGTGGCTGGCGAAGAAATCACCCGTAGCTACCTGCAACTTCTCTAGCAGGCAGTTAAATTCAAGCACTGTCCTTTAACCTAAAAACAACAGCCGGATCACGAAAGTCTGCACACCAATATCCTGCACATCTTTTTCGCGCCCAACTGCCGCTTCTAGGTTTATAATCTGCAGCAATTCTTTTGCTGTGGCACTATTTTTCTGTGGAGCAAGGCCATGTTTGTACTCGGACTCACCGGCGGTATCGGTAGCGGTAAAAGCGCTGCCGCCGCTATCTTTAAGGAATACGGCATTAAGGTCGTCGATGCCGATATTGCCGCTCGCAAAGTCGTTGAGACCGGTATGCCTGCACTGCAGGCCATCGCTGAACATTTTGGTGAGCAGGTGCTACAGAGCGATGGTACATTAGACCGCGCGGCACTACGCAGCATTGTCTTTAACGATGAGCAACAACGGCTTTGGCTTGAACAGCTGCTGCATCCGGCAATCGGCGAGTGGATAAAGTCGGAGCTGGCTTCTGCCACCAGCGACTACGCCATACTAGAATCGCCCCTGCTTCTTGAAACCGAACAGCGTAAATCGACGCAACGCGCACTGGTGGTCGATGTCAGTAACGAATTGCAGATTGAGCGTGCCATGGCACGGGATGACAACAGTCGCGAACAAATAGAGGCCATTATCGCTGCCCAGCTACCCCGCGAAGAACGTGTAGCACGAGCGGATGACGTGATCGATAACAGCGGCTCACTGACAGACTTACAAGGTAGCGTCGCAACATTGCACCAACAATACCTTAAAATCGCCGCGACCTTCGACCAACAAGGCACAGCTTAATATGTCGAATAAAACAGCTGAAACAAGCACCTCTAGCAACATCGTTCTACAGTGCCCGCAGTGTAAAAAGCCAGTACATTGGAATGAGCGCTACCCACATCGACCCTTTTGTTCAAAGCGCTGTCAGCAGCTGGATTTTGGCGAGTGGGCAACAGAACAAAACACCATCGCAGGTGCTTCAGTGATGGCAGAGAGTGATGATTGGCAGGAAGACTGATAACGCAGTAATTAACAGGCTATGAAAGGCTTCCTCACGATTGTTGTTTTTAACCTGCGACGACCTTTTCAAGAACCGCGTAGTTCGCTGCGGGGAATTGATAGTCATGCAATGCGCCAATATCAACCCAGCGAATACGCTGCCCTTCATTGCCTGTGGGCTGCCCTGTAAAGCGGTTAACCGCCCACACATCGAGCACGATTAGCTTGTCTTTATAGTCGTGCTCGGTCATTAAAAAAGGCAAGCAATCGCTTACTTCTATTGCTAATTCTTCTATCAATTCCCGCCGCAAGGCCTGCTCGGGACTCTCCCCGGGAACCACTTTACCGCCGGGAAATTCCCAAAGCCCACCCTGGTGTAAGTGTTCGGGCCGTTTGGCAATGAGCACCTGCTGTTTGGTCGGGTTATAAATAACACCGGCAACAACATGAATGCGCGTTGAGGTTTCGCTCATGTCAATTAAGTGCGGTATTCGGCATTAATGCGGATGTAATCGTAAGACAGATCGGTCGTCCAGACTGTTTCACTGACATTACCACGCGCCAAGTCGATGCGAATTATTAGCGCTTCCTGGTTCATTACCTGCTGGCCAGCCTGCTCAGTGTAGGTTGCGGCACGACCGCCCTGTTCGGCAATTAACACAGTATCTAGCCAGACTTTGATTCTATTAACATCGAGATCAGCAACACCGGCGCGACCGATAGCCGCGAGAATGCGACCCCAGTTAGGGTCGCTGGCAAACAATGCAGTTTTCACCAGTGGCGAGTCAGCAACAGTGTAGGCAACCTTTAGGCATTCCTCGACGCTAGCGCCGCCGTCAACTTGCACGGTGACAAACTTGGTCGCGCCTTCGCCGTCGCGAACGATAGCCTGAGCAAGCTCGATACACACCTGCTCTACTGCTTCGGCAAGCAAAGTCTTGTCAGCATCGCTGTTTAGAGCTACACCTGACTGCCCAGTGGCAACGAGCACCAGCGAGTCATTGGTCGAGGTATCACCATCAATGGTTATACGGTTAAAGGAACTATTCACAGCATCATTGAGAATTTGCTGCAAGTATTCGGGTGAGCATTTCGCATCGGTCGCCACATAGGCCAGCATGGTCGCCATATCAGGGCGAATCATTCCAGCCCCTTTGGCGATACCGGTAACGGTGATTGTTTCACCATTAATTTCGATCTGGCAGCTGGCACCTTTCGGGCGAGTATCTGTCGTGAGTATTCCTTCAGCCGCTTCGGCCCAGCCGTTTTCATTTAACGTGGCAAAGGTAGCAGGCAACTCAGCTAACAGAGGCTTCATTGGCAATGGCTCACCAATAACCCCGGTCGAAAAAGGCAGCACTTGCGCAGCATCGACACCGGCGATAGCGGCTAATGAAGCACAGGACTGCAATGCGTCATTCAAACCCTGCTCGCCCGTACCAGCATTGGCGTTACCCGTATTGGTCAATAAATAGCGCACGCCATTCAGATTAGTGGCGTCTGACAAATGTTTTTTGGCGACTTGTACCGGCGCTGCACAAAAAGCGTTACGGGTAAAAACAGCGGCTATTTCGCTGCCCTCGGCCAGGGCCATAATGACCAGATCTTTGCGCCCAGCCACTTTAATACCGGCACAGCCGGTGGCCAGCTGAAAGCCCTTCACCGGGAACATTGGGGGTAATTCACCCGACCCTACTGCCATAAAGCGACGTCCTCTCTATTAACTAACAGACCAACTAACAGGCCAGGGGCTTAATTTAATTTGCCATGACATTGCTTGAATTTTTTGCCCGAGCCACAGGGACAAGGGGCATTTCTGCCCACTTTTTCACCGCCGCGTACAAAAGGTTGTTCAGGCAAGGCATCGAGGGTAGCGGGTGCATCCTCTTCCGCCAGTGCCGACTGACTTTCTGCGTGGTTGAATTCCATTTTCTGCTGATTGAGGGCTTCCTGGCGCTGGCGCTCTAACTGCTCAGCTTCATCGTCGCGGCGTATTTCAACACGACAAAGAAAGCGCACGGTTTCGAGTTTAATATTTTCGAGCATCTCCTGAAACAGCTCAAAAGACTCTCGTTTGTATTCCTGCTTCGGATTCTTTTGCGCATAAGCTCGCAAGCCAATACCCTGACGCAAGTGATCAATATTGGAGAGGTGCTCTTTCCACAAATTGTCCAGCACCTGTAGCATCACCTGCCTTTCAACGGTGTGAATATCTTCACCGATGCGCTCACAGCGCTCCTTGTAAGCGTCATTTGAAGCATCAAGAATTTTGCCTTTCAGACCCTCTTCATTGAGCCGCTTATCATCATCCAGCCACTGCTTTAAGGGCAGCTGCATATTGAACTCGGTAAACAGATCCTGCTCCAGGCCTTCAATTTCCCACTGCTCTGGCAAGCTCTGCGGCGGGATAGAATTTTCCACAATCCGGCTCACCACATCGTGCTGAACTGCGGTGATTATTTCGTTAATGTTCTCAGACGCGAGCAAGTCATTACGCTGCTCATAAATAACCTGGCGTTGATCATTGGCAACATCATCGTATTCAAGTAGCTGCTTACGCATGTCGAAGTTTTGGCCTTCAACCTTGCGCTGCGCTCGCTCAATAGCACTGGTCACCATCCGATGTTCAATGGCCTCACCATTTTCCATACCGATGGCGCGCATCATATTTTTAACGCGATCAGAGGCAAACAGGCGCATTAAGCTGTCTTCCAGTGACAGATAAAAGCGTGACACACCGGGGTCACCCTGACGTCCCGCCCGACCACGCAACTGATTGTCGATACGGCGCGATTCGTGGCGCTCGGTTGAGAGGATGTGTAAGCCACCCGCTTCAATCACCTCATCGTGGCGTTTCTGCCAGGCCGTTTTGGTCGTTGCTATAAGCGCTTCGCTGGGCTTATCTAAAGCAGCAATCTCCACTTCCAGGTTGCCACCCAGCACAATGTCCGTACCCCGCCCGGCCATATTGGTTGCGATAGTTACCGTACCGGGGATACCGGCTTCAGCAACGATATGGGCTTCTTTTTCATGGAATTTGGCGTTCAACACTTGGTGCTTAATTTTTTCTTTATTGAGCAATGTCGACAATAACTCGGAGGTTTCAATCGATGCCGTACCCACCAACACTGGCGCACCCTTTTCGATACAGTCGCGCACATCGCCCACCACGGCATTAAACTTCTCTTCCTGTGTGAGGAAAATAAGATCGTTTAAGTCGTCCCTGGCCACCGGCATATTGGTCGGGATTACGACCACGGGCAGGCCATAAATTTGGTGGAATTCGAAGGCTTCCGTATCGGCCGTGCCAGTCATTCCCGCTAATTTACCGAAAAGACGGAAGTAGTTCTGGAAAGTAGTGGAAGCCAGGGTCTGGCTTTCACTTTGAATCGTCACACCTTCTTTTGCCTCAATCGCCTGATGCAGGCCTTCCGACAAGCGACGGCCTGGCATGGTACGGCCCGTGTGCTCATCAATCAGCACGACCTCACCCTGCTGAACAATGTATTCAACATCCTTATTGAACATGTGTTGTGCGCGTAATGCGCCGTGTACATGGTGCAACAAACCCAGATTAACCGCTTGGTAAAGGCTTGATCCTTCTTCCAGTAGACCTTCGCGGAGAAGCATATCCTCAACTTTTTCGTGGCCGATTTCGGTCAGCTCAACTTGACGCACTTTCTCATCGACAATAAAGTCGCCTTCAGCTTCAGTGTCGTCATCTTCACTAAGAGAAGCGTCGCCCTCTTCATCAGCAACCTCGTTTACAGCTTGTACGACTAAACCTTGTACCAGCTTGTTGACGCTCTTGTACAACTCAGAACTGTCCTGAGCCTGCCCAGAAATGATCAGCGGCGTGCGCGCCTCATCAATCAGAATTGAATCGACCTCATCGACGATGGCGTAGGCCAGACCGCGCTGGGATTTATGCTCAAGACGCAGCACCATATTGTCGCGCAGGTAATCAAAACCAAATTCGTTATTGGTGCCGTAGGTAATGTCTGCTGCGTAGGCCTCTTGCCGACTAACGGGTTTCTCTTCCTCGCCATCAAGCAAAAAGGAGCTGTCTCCACCCACTGCATGGGATTGCACAATGCCGACACTCATCCCCAGAGTGAGATAGACCGGACTCATCCAGCTCGCATCACGCCGCGCCAGATAATCATTGACGGTTACGAGGTAGACGCCTTTTCCAGTCAATGCATTGAGATAAGCAGGCAGAGTCGCTACCAGGGTTTTACCCTCACCGGTGCGCATTTCGGCAATTTTACCTGCGTGCAGTACCATGCCACCGATCATTTGCGTATCGAAGTGACGCATACCGAGGCTACGCCCCGCCGCTTCGCGCACGGCAGAAAAGGCCTCTGGCAATAGCTGGTCGAGGGTTTCACCTGCCCCAAGCCGCTCTTTAAACTCGAGCGTTTTATTGCGTAACTGCTCATCACTGAGCTCTTTAAAAGAACTCTCATGCTGATTAATTTTTTCTACCGTTTTACGTAAGACCTTCAGCTCTCGGTCATTTTTAGTACCGAAAACTTTCCTGAATATTTTACCGACCATGGCAATTGTCAAACCTTATAATTAACTAACACTTGAAAATAACTACCGTGCGTATCTTGTCGATACGTGGCAGAAAAAAGATGGGGGTTAAGGAAGAACTTCCTTAACGGACCGTACGGCGTATGTAGCTAGCGGGGTCGACATTGCGACCATTTTTATAGACTTCAAAGTGAACATGGGGCCCAGTCGAGCGCCCAGTACTCCCCATTTTGGCAATAACCTGGCCTTTTTTGACCAAATCGCCAACTTTGATGAGGTTAGTTTTATTGTGCCCATAACGGGTGACATAGCCTTCACCGTGATCAATTTCAATCAGGCGACCATAGCCTTTATAAGGTTCGGAGCGCGTCACGATGCCGGAGGCAACGGCGATCACATCCGAACCTTCTTTACCGGCAAAATCGATACCTAAATGCCAGACCTTGCGCCCATTAAAGGGGTCAGTTCTTTTACCGTAATGGGACGACAACCAGCCTTTGGCAATGGGCCTGCCGGAAATGGTATTTTCGCGTTTGAGGTCACGGTCAACAATCATCACTCGCAATAAATCGAGTTGCTGCTCGCGGTTGTCCATGCGTGCTTCTAGCTCGGCAAATAAATCCTGCAGATCCGACGAAATAATATTATTCGCCCTTGGGCCCGGCGTAATACCAGCGCCTACCTGCTCCGCCTCAGTAATTACCGTAGCAAGCTCGTCACCGTCTAGCTCGCCCGGACCACCGACAGCGGGTGTATGACTAAAATCAAATTCGCCCTTATCCAACCCGGCAATATCGGTAATACGCTCGCCCAGCGCATCCATTCGTACCATGCGGGCCTGAATTTCAGCCAGCTTTTGCGAGTAGGCAGCAATCTTTTTGTCGGCACTAGCAACGCCAAGTTGAAGCTCTTCGTGTTGTAGATCAAGCTCGGCCTGTACGGCAGCCAGTGCTGCACGCAGAGATGCATCGCCGCGATCACTGTTCGCGCCAATAACCAGACCTGCACCGAGCGGTACACCGAGCACACACAAAGACAGGGCCACTTTGGCCCAGGTATTGAGTGTCAGTGTCAGCGATTTACTTTGACGGGAGCTAAGGAAAATAATTTTCATAAATGCTTACAGTTGAGTATCCACCAGTAAACTATCAATCGGCGACAAACCAACTGCCTAAACAGCTGTAATAGCAGGCTTGGAATAGGAGATGGGTGCGTCTTGTTCATTGTCTTCAAAAGTTACCACTTCCCAGGCATCCTTTTGTGCGAGCAGTTCACGCAACAGCATATTGTTCAATGCATGACCTGATTTGAAAGCATTAAACTCACCAATCAAGCTATTGCCCAATAAATACAGATCGCCAATAGCATCGAGCACCTTATGTTTAACAAACTCGTCCTCATAGCGCAGACCATCTTCATTCAGTACCTGTTCTTCGTCCACGGCAATTGCGTTATCCATACTGGCACCGCGGGCCAGACCCTGTGAACGCAGATATTCAAACTCATGCATAAAGCCGAAGGTGCGAGCGCGGCTCACTTCTTTCACAAAAGAGGTGCTGGAAAAATCGATTGTCACCTCTTTATTTCGATCTTTAAACGCAGGGTGATCGAAATGAATGGTAAAGGTGACCTTGAAACCATCGAAAGGCTCAAAAGAGGCTGTTTTATCGTCTTGACTCACTTCCACCCGCTTTTTAATACGAATGAATTTCTTTGGCGCATCTTGCTCGATAATGCCTGCCGATTGAATCAGAAAGACAAAAGGCCCGGCGCTGCCATCCATAATGGGTACTTCAGGCGCGGTGACATCGATAATTGCATTGTCGATGCCCAAACCCGCCATCGCTGACAAAAGGTGCTCGACTGTGGATACTCGAACATCACCATTGACCAAAGATGTGGAGAGGGTCGTATCCCCAACATTCATTGCTTTGGCTTCAATTTCAACGACAGGGTCAAGATCAGTGCGGCGAAACACAATGCCGGTATCAACTGCTGCCGGCTTCAAAGTCAGATAAACCTTTTCACCCGTATGCAAGCCAACGCCTGTCGCACGGATGGTATTGTTTAACGTACGCTGTCGTATCACTGCTTAATTCCCCTATTCGTAGGCGCGGAATAGTAGCAAAATAGCAGGCATTGCTCTACCCATATTGTCGATACCGAGCCCTACAGAGGGGTATGTAAGACTCGGCACAACAGACTGTCTATCAGACCAAAGACTTAGTCAGCCTGACGACGCAAAAAGGCGGGAATATCCAGATAATCCATATCCGCTTCCTGCTGCGTTGCCACCTTGGCCATCGACTCAACCTGAGGTTCAGCTGCTACCGCACTGGCTGCAACACCCCCGCGCATGCCGCCACGGCCACCAGTACGTGTAATTGTTGGCCGGTCTAGCTGACCGTAGTCAATCTCACCATTTGTTTTCAAGGTGTTATCTATAACCTTCTCAGGCATTGGCCGACTAATTTCTTCAGTTCGACCCAAACCGGTAGCCACCACAGTGACACGCAGTTCGTCGCCCATGTCATCGTCGATAACAGTACCCACGACCACGGTTGCCTGATCAGAAGCAAACTCTTCAACTGTATCACCAACATCAGAGAACTCACCCAGCGACAAATTAGGGCCGGCGGTAATGTTAACCAGAATACCCCGCGCACCACGCAAATCGATATCTTCCAGCAGCGGGCTGTGTACAGCAGCTTCCGCCGCTTCTCGTGCACGACTTTCACCACTGGCAATGCCGGACCCCATCATCGCCATGCCCATTTCAGACATTACTGTGCGTACGTCAGCGAAATCGACGTTGATCATTCCGGGGCGGATTATAAGATCGGCAATACCTTGGACAGCACCCAACAAGACATCATTGGCTGCTTTAAAAGCATCCAGTAGCGTGGTCTCTTTACCCAGTACCGACAGCAGTTTTTCATTGGGTACGGTGATCAGGGAGTCAACCTTGTCTTTCAACAGTTTGACGCCTTCATTGGCAATCGCCATGCGCTTGCGACCCTCAAAAGGGAAAGGGCGAGTGACGACAGCAACCGTCAGAATGCCCAGCTCTTTGGCGATATCAGCAACCACTGGCGCGGCACCCGTACCGGTGCCACCACCCATACCGGCAGTGATAAAGACCATATCAGCACCCTCGAGCACCTCTGCGATACGCTCCCGGTCTTCTATCGCCGCCTGACGACCAATTTCCGGATTGGCACCCGCACCCAGACCCTTGGTGATACCGTTGCCCAACTGCAGCAAGGTAGTATCGGGCAAGCCTTTTAGCGCCTGTGAATCCGTATTGGCACAGATAAACTCGACGCCTTCAACCTGGCTATCGATCATATGCCGCACTGCATTACCACCGCCGCCGCCGACGCCAATGACTTTTATTTCTGCCGTTTCCGGCATGCTGTCCACAATTTCAAACATGATTTTACCCCTCAATTAACGTTGCTATTTGACGATCTGTCTACTCATTAAAAAAATCAAAAATGCTCTATAAACCAGGCTTTAATGCGTGACATCAAACCCTCGCTCTTTTCACCTTCCTGCGCCCTGCCACCTTCACGCTGCTGCTCTAGCCCGTAGAGCAGCAAGCCCACACCCGTCGAATAAATAGGGTTGTTGACGATGTCGCTCAAGCCCTGAATATTTTGCGGGCAACCGAGTCTCACCGGCATATGGAAAATTTCTTCTGCCAATTCAACGGCACCCTCCATTTTTGCCGTTCCACCGGTCAGTACGATGCCCGCCGCAATCAGCTCTTCAAAACCACTGCGCCGTAATTCAGCCTGTACCAGCGTAAATAATTCGTCATAACGAGGCTCTACCACTTCGGCCAAAGCCTGACGGGAAAGATCCCTTGGTGGACGGTCACCCACACTCGGCACCTTGATGGTTTCCTCGGGTCGCGCCAGCTTTGCCAGTGCGCAGGCGTATTTGATTTTCAATTCTTCCGCATTCGCGGTAGGCGTACGCAGCGCCATGGCGATATCGTTAGTGACCTGATCACCAGCAATGGGGATCACACCGGTGTGGCGAATCGCGCCATCAGTAAAGATCGCGATATCGGTGGTACCACCGCCCAGATCCACCATGCACACACCAAGCTGCTTTTCATCTTCGGTGAGCACGGCATAGCTTGAAGCCAGTTGCTCGAGGATGACGTCATCCACTTCCAGCCCACAACGGCGTATGCACTTTTTAATGTTTTGCGCGGCATTGGCAGCACCTGTTACCAGGTGTACTTTTGCCTCCAATCGCACACCCGACATCCCCAGAGGTTCACGTACACCCTCCTGGTTATCGATGATGTATTCCTGCGGCAGCACGTGCAGAATTTCCTGGTCGGCCGGAATCGCCACCGCTCGCGCCGCATCAATCACTCGCTCGACATCGAGGCGATGCACCTCACGGTCACGAATAGCGACGATGCCGTGGGAGTTGAGGCTGCGAATATGATTGCCGGCAATGCCCGCGTAGACCGAGTGAATTTGGCAGCCCGCCATCAACTCGACCTCCTGTACCGCCCGCTCAATGGCCGCCACGGTGGATTCAATATTCACCACCACGCCTTTCTTCAAACCGGAAGAGGGATGCATGCCGGTGCCGACGATTTCCAGCTGTCCATCGGGGCCAGCCACGCCGACAATGGCCACCACTTTCGAGGTGCCGATATCGAGTCCGACGATCATTTGCTCATTGCTACTATTTGCCATGAATTAAGCTCTTTTTCTCTTATCTTTAGGCTGAAACATCAGCTCGAAACATCACTTTGTCGCCACGACACCGCCACACCGTTGTCGTAGCGCGCATCAGCCAAATCGCTAAAAAGCGCCGGACTTTAGCGATCACATCACCACGACCCAGTACTACTGCGTGGCCAGAAGCCAGTTTCAAACTGCGAGCACCGTGTGCATCAACATTAAAAGCGACTACTTTTAAACCCTGGCCGAACATTAATTCACTCACATCGCGGAACTCACTCATTACCGTTCGCGAGCTACCCTCCGGCCCGACCAAGTGCGGCAAACTATTCAACGAACTGTTGTCAGTCGCTTTCAAGGCCAGGCCGCTACGGTTCAAAAAACCACTATCTCGCCAGCGGGCAATAGGGACTTCTTCAACCACGCTAAGCTGCAAACGATTCGGCCACTGGCGACGCACACTGGCTGAAGCTATCCACGGGTGAGACTCAAGGCGCTCACGCACAACATCCAAGTCAAAACTGATAAAACCACCGCTGCTGATATCACCGACCAGCGCCGCGATATCTTTTTGTGGCACGCGCTGAAACGGGCTGGCAACAGAAATTTTCACCAGCGGCCTGTCGATATAGCGGTACATCGACACGGAGCCGATCATCAACGCAAGCAACACGGCAGCCAACAGGGAATAACGCGCCAAACCTTTAAGCCACTCAAACGCCCGCAGCAACATGTCGCTACGGCTGGCTTCACGATGCATTTGATTGCGTCGTGCGCCCCGTTGATTCACTCTTGCGCGCCTCTTCTCTGTCATTTTAAGCAAGCACCTCCGTCGCCTTACGCACAGGGCTGCTCTCCTTCCCCGATGAAGAGGCCGGTAAAGAGGCCTGCAAGGAGGTCTGTAAAATCTCGATCAACAAATCTGCAAAACTCAGGCCCGCCGCTGCCGCTGCCATTGGCACCAGGCTGTGATCCGTCATGCCAGGTACGGTATTAACCTCAAGTAGACGCGACTCACCCGCTTCCGTCATCATCACATCAACTCGGCCCCAGCCTTTGCAACCAAGACTGTCAAAAGCCGCCATAGCGAGCGCCTGCATGCTCTTTTCATCACTCGCGGACAAACCGCAGGGACAGATATAACGTGTGTCATCGGCCAAATATTTGGCTTCGTAATCGTAAAAGGGGCGATCCGTTTCCAGCTTAATCACCGGCAATGGACGGCCATTCAATATCGCTACCGTGTACTCGGCACCACTGAGCCAACGCTCGGCAATCACCACGCTGTCAAAAGCGTCAGCGGCAGCCCAGGCCGCCTGTAATTCATTGGCACTGCTGGCCTTCGCCATGCCCAGGCTTGAACCTTCACTGGCGGGTTTCACCATCACTTCGCCGCCCAGCTCAGCAAGCAGGGCGGCCCAGTCACTCTCTTTATGCAACAGCGCAAAATCTGCGGTGGCCAGATTGATGCCCTGCCATAACTGTTTACAACGCAACTTATCCATTGCCAGCGCCGAGGCCAGTACGCCGCTGCCGGTGTAGGGTAAACCCAGACATTCCAGCGCACCCTGCACCGTACCGTCTTCACCGCCAGCACCGTGGAGAACAATAAATACGTGATCGGCCTGCAGGGCTTCGAGCTCAGCTATCCAACTCGAGCCCTGATTCAGTCCCTGATCTAAGCCAAGGGCATCCAAACCTTTATTCTGTAGTGCCGAAAGCACAGCCTTGCCACCCTTCAGCGACACTTCGCGCTCGCCAGACTGCCCACCGTAAAGCACGACGATGCGACCGAAGCCTGTGCTATTACTTCTGCAATCAATAGCCGCCATGTTTATTGCAAACCTCCATCGGCGAGTAACTTGACCAACTTGCTAACGCTGCCTGCACCCTGAGTCATCACTATGTCACCGGGCTTAACCAGTGATTTAAGGATGCCGGGGGCGGCTTCTATCGACTCGGCATATACCGGGTCAAGCTTGCCCCGCTGACGTATCGCACGACACAGGTGACGACTCGTGGCACCGGGAATTTCTTCCTCCCCGGCGGTATAAACCGGCACGATGATTAAAACATCGACCTCGGACAGCACTTCGACAAAATCATCGTAGAGGTCACGAGTACGGGTATAACGATGAGGTTGAAAAATCAGTACCAGACGGCGTTGCGGCCAGCCTTCTCGCACGGCTTTTACCGTTGCTTTTACTTCGCTGGGGTGATGACCGTAATCATCGACCAGCATCGCGCTACCGGCACCACCGGCAACGGGATAATCGCCATAGACTTCAAAACGCCGACCGACACCCTGAAAGCCCGCCAACCCTGCGCGAATCGCAGCATCATCCAGACCCTCATCCGTGGCCACGGCGATAGCGGCGGTGGCATTCAACATATTGTGACGACCGGGAATACTTAATTTGATATCAAGACTGCGTAAACCCTCGGGTCGATCCACTTTAAAATAGGCGCTGCGCTCTTCAACCCGCGCTTCGCTAATACGGTAATCCGCATCCTCGCTAAAGCCATAGGTCAACACCGGCCGCGACACCAGCGGCATAATTTCTCTCACCACGGGGTCATCAATACACAACACGGCCAGGCCGTAGAAAGGCAAGTTATGGAGAAAATCGATAAAGGTTTGCTTCAACTTCGAGAAGTCGAAGTCATAAGTTTCCATGTGATCAGCTTCGATATTGGTCACCACCGCCACCATCGGCTGCAGGTGCAAAAACGAGGCATCACTCTCATCGGCCTCGGCCACCAGATAGCGACTCTCACCCAGCTGGGCGTTAGTACCAACACTGGTCACCTTACCGCCAATCACAAAGGTCGGTGCTTGCCCGGCTTCAGCCAATACATTGGCCAGCAAACTGGTCGTGGTTGTTTTGCCATGGGTACCCGCGACGGCAATGCTATGGCGGTAACGCATTAATTCGGCGAGCATTTCCGCGCGGCGCACAACGGGAATGCGCGACTCACGGGCAGCGATAATTTCCGGGTTTCCTTCATTCACAGCGGAGGATTGCACCACCACATCAACACCCTGAATCTGCTCACCTTTGTGGCCGATATCAATATGGGCACCCATGCCACGCAGGCGTTGAATATTGGCATTCGCGGCCAAATCAGAGCCAGAAATCTCATAGCCCTGATTAATCAGCACCTCAGCAATACCGCACATGCCGCTACCACCAATGCCGATAAAGTGAATGCGACGGATGCGACGCATTTCCGGGACTTCGTAAACACCACTCATGCCATTACCTCTTCACACACATCGGCCACCGTTTTAACGGCATCGGGCAGGGCCAAAGCCCGGGCCGCGACCGCCATTGACACCAGGCGCTGCGTATCTGCAAATAGCCCTTCCAGCAAGGTCGCCAGTGTCGATGCCTTAAGCTCTTTTTGTTGAATCATTAGCGCAGCACCGTTGTCGGCCAACCAGCGGCCATTGGCTGTTTGATGATCGTCGATGGCATGGGGGTAAGGGATCAAGACTGAACCCAGACCTGCCGCCGTTAATTCACACACCGTCAATGCGCCGGCACGGCAAACGACAAAATCCGCCGCACCGTAGGCCGCCGCCATATCATCGACAAAGGCGACGACTTCTGCCGTAACACCCGCATCGCTATACACCTGACGTGTTGTTTCAAGATGCTTCTCACCGGTTTGATGAACCACTGTCGGACGTTGATTTTCATCCAGTAAAGCAAGGGCCTCAGGCAGCACCTGATTAATAGCCAGAGCGCCCAGGCTGCCACCCAGTACCAGCAAACGGGGGCGTTGCCCTTCAGTAAAAGACAGACGTGTTTGTGGTGCTTCAAGGGCGCTGATTTCCCCGCGCACCGGATTGCCACAGTGCTCACCCTTCGCCAACGCATTGGGGAAGGCTTCCAGCACACGGGTGGCGAGCTTTTCCAAAATTGTGTTGGTGGTACCGGCGACCGCATTCTGCTCGTGAATCACCAGGGGTTTACCCAATAAACGCGCCGCTAAACCACCGGGGCCGGAGGCAAAACCACCAAAGCCCAGCACGCACTGGGGCCCAACACTGCGCACCACACCAAAGGCCTGCCACAGTGCTTTCAGTAAACCGAAAGGGGCTTTCAATTTGCCGAGCAAACCGCTTTTACCGCGCAGGCCAACCACGTCGATAAAACGCAGGGGGAAATTCGCAGCAGGCACCAGGCGTGCCTCAATACCGCGCTGGGTACCCAGCCAGGTCACAGTAATGCCCCGCTCACGCAACTCTTCTGCCACGGCCAGTGCCGGGAATACATGACCGCCCGTGCCGCCTGCCATTATCAACACCTGCCGAGCCGTCATTTGCTGGCCCTCGACTTTGCTTTGCCCGTGCGTTTAGCCAACGCGGCCATATCGTCCATCTCAATACCGACCCGCATCACTAAAGCAATCATCGCCGCACACACCAGTAAACTACTGCCGCCATAGCTAATAAAGGGCAGGGTTAAACCTTTAGTCGGCAACAGGCCCGAGGTCACGCCAATATTAATAAACACCTGCCCGGCCAACAAAATACCGATACCAAACACCACGTAGGCTGAAAACCAGTCCTGACGCTGCACGGCTTTGCGGGCGATGATCAAAATTCGCGTAATCATCAACGCAAATAGCGCCATCACCACGAGTACACCCACCAGGCCAAACTCTTCGGCGAGAATGGCAAACACAAAATCGGTGTGGGCCTCGGGCAAGTAGAAGAGTTTTTGCACACTGTTACCCAAACCAACGCCAAACCATTCGCCGCGGCCAAAAGCAATGAGTGATTGGGTCAATTGATAGCCATCACCAAACTGTTGCGCCCAGGGATCAAGAAAAGTCACCAGACGTCGAAAGCGATATTCAGAGGTAAAAGCCAATGCCACCACACCAGCGATACCGACGGCCATCAAGCTAAGAAATTGCCACAAGCGCACACCGCCCAAAAACAACATTGCCAGTACAGTCGCCGCTAGAACCACTGTGGAACCAAAATCCGGTTCCAACAGCAGTAAAAAGGCGTACACACCCAGCACCCCTAGCGGGATGGCAAAACTGTGCCAGCTGTCTTGCAAGCGTAATTGATGGCGCTGCAAATAAGCGGCCACAAAGAAGATCATGCAGACTTTCACCAGCTCTGAAACCTGCAGGGTAAACATGCCCAGCTTAAACCAGCGGCGGCTACCATTAACCGAGTGACCCACGCCGGGAATCAACACCAGCGCCAGTGCCAGCACACCGGCCATAACAATTAATCCCGCGTGCTCGTACCACCAACGCATAGGTATTTGCAGAACCACCAATGCAGCGCTACTGCCAATCAACAAATACACTAAATGGCGCTTGGTAAAGAAAAAGGCATCGCCGTATTTGTGATCGGCATAACTAATAGAGGCCGACATAATCATTAGCAGACCCACCGACACCAGTGCCAGCACGGCAAGCAGTAAATAGCGGTCGATATAGTGCAGGGGCTTAGGCTGCCAAAAATCAGTCAACAGGGTCAATGGCGCAAAACCAGCCCGTAAGCCCGTAGCAATAGGCGCATTCATTCTGGCAGCGTTCATCGCAAGCCACCCACGGCTTCAGCAAAGCAACGACCGCGCTCTTCAAAACCGGAGAACATATCGAAGCTGGCACAGGCCGGTGACAGTAGAACGATATCGCCATCACTTGCTTGGCTAGCGGCTGCACTAACGGCGGCCTGCATCGATGTCGCATGAATACTGGGTACGCCTTTGCCGAAAGCCTGGGCCAGCTGCTCGGCATCTTCACCTATCAGAATGACCTGCTTCACTCTACCGGGCAGGGCTTTGGCCAGGGCGCTAAAGTCCTGCCCCTTCGCCTGACCACCGGCAATTAAAACGATATTCGCTGCCCTCTTTTCATTATTCTTTCCATCACTAGAAGACTGCTCGCAGAAGCCTTCAATAGCGGCAAGCGTAGCGCCAACATTCGTCGCCTTGGAATCATCAATCCAGTCCACACCCTGACACTGTGCAATATGTTGACAACGGTGAGCCAAGCCGGGAAAACTGCGCAGTGCCGCCAGCATTATCTCGCGAGGTAAACCCACGGCATGGCCCAGGGCGAGAGCAGCCAAGGCATTCGCAATATTGTGGCGGCCTTTGATTCGCACTTCGGCCACGGGCATTAGCGGTTCAAACTGAAAGGCCAGCCAATTTTCACCCTGATGCTCAAGCAAACCAAAGGCACAGAAGTCAGGTTTACCTAAACCGAAACTCCAGTTAGTGACTGCATCACTAATCAGCGGTTGCGACAGGTAGTCATCCCGGTTAACGACGATCTGTCGCGTACCCTTAAATACCCGGTGTTTAGCGCGGTGATAATCGAGAATAGATTCGTAGCGATCCATGTGATCGGGACTGACATTGAGCACTGTAGCGACTTCCGCGCCCAGTCGATCGATAGTTTCGAGCTGGAAACTGGATAGTTCCAGTACATAGAGGTCTTTGTCGTCGTCGAGAAGGTCTAGCGCCGGGATGCCGATATTACCGCCAACACCAACATTCTCACCGGCCAGGCGCGCCATTTCACCAAGTAAGGTGGTGACAGTACTTTTACCGTTAGAGCCGGTAATGCCAACAATGGGTGCTTTTGCGTGGCGCGCAAAGAGCTCAATATCACCAATAATTTCAACGCCGGCATCTGCTGCTGTAAGCAGTGCAGGCGTATCCAGTGCCAAGCCCGGGCTGACAATCAACTGATCGGCACTGCACAGGGTGGCACTATCAAAGGGGCCCAGCTCGGTGCGCACCTCGGGTAATTCGCTCGTGAGCTTATCCAGTGCCGGTGGATGATCGCGGTTGTCGACAACAATAAAGGGCTCACCTCGGGCCGACAAAAAGCGCGCCACAGACAAGCCGGTGGCGCCAAGGCCCACTACGACTGTCAGTCTGTTACTCGCTATTAGCTCTGCCACTTTCACCTCTTGCATCGTTATCTCTATCTATTCCCTATCGCAACTTCAGCGTTGCCAGACCAAACAGCACTAGCATTACCGTGATAATCCAGAAGCGCACGATGACCCGCGGCTCGGGCCAACCCTTCAACTCAAAATGATGATGGATGGGCGCCATACGAAAAATGCGCTTGCCCGTTAATTTGAAGGAGGCCACCTGTAAAATCACCGAGACGGTCTCCAGCACAAAAATGCCGCCCATGATGAAAAAGACAATTTCCTGACGCACAATCACCGCGATTACACCCAGTGCTGCACCCAGTGACAGCGCACCGACATCGCCCATAAAGACCTGTGCGGGATAGGTGTTAAACCACAGAAATCCAAGCCCTGCGCCACCCAGTGCCGAACAAAAAACCATCAACTCACCCGCACCCCTGATAAAGGGAATATGCAAATATTCAGCAAAGGTCGAGTGACCCGTGAGATAGGCAATAATGCCCAGCGCACCGCCCACCAGTACCGTGGGCATAATCGCCAGGCCGTCGAGGCCATCGGTAAGGTTGACGGCATTACTCGAACCGACGATGACAAAATAGGTCAGCACCACGTAAAACAGACCCATCGGCCAGGCAACATTTTTAAAGAAGGGCACGATCAGCTCAGTTTCAGCGGGAGAAATAGCACTGCTGTAAAGGAATATGCCTGCGGCCAATCCCGCAACGGATTGCCACAAATACTTCCAACGTGCCGGTAAACCCTGGGAGTTTTTCTCAACCACCTTACGATAGTCATCGACCCAACCAATCAGACCAAAGGCTAAAGTGACCAGGATTACTGTCCACACGTAACGGTTTGTCAGGTCTGCCCAAAGCAGCGTCGAGACAAAAATAGACATTAAAATTAAAGCGCCGCCCATGGTGGGCGTGCCCGATTTAATCAAATGTGTCTGCGGGCCATCACTGCGTACCGACTGGCCGATTTGCAGTGCGTTGAGCTTCCTGATCATGTAGGGGCCGAGCATCAACGAAATCATCAAAGACGTCAGCATGCCCAGAATGGCGCGCAGGGTCAGATACTTAAAGACGCCAAAAGCGCTGTAGTACTCGCTTAAATAATCCGCCAGCAATAGAAGCATTAGTCGTTTTCCTCAATAATTTGCGCCACCACGTCTTCCATGGCAGCGCTGCGGGAACCTTTCACCAGCACCACGGCATCAGCATTTAATTGGCTATTCAGTGCTGCGCTCAACGCTGCCTTATCGGCAAAGTGCTCACTGCCCTCACCGAAGGCAGCGGCTATTTCTGCACTCAGTACGCCGGTTGTGTACAGGCCATCGATACCGGCATTGCGGGCGTAAACACCAATATCCCGGTGCATGGATTTTTCTTTAGATCCCAGCTCAGCCATGTCGCCGAGTACTAATAAGTGCTTGCCCGGCATGGCGATCAGGGCATCAATCGCCGCTGTCACCGAACCCGGATTCGCGTTGTAACTGTCATCGATAACCCGCGCACCGCGAATGCCTGGCTTTCTTTCCATGCGACCCGCTGCTGCTGCCATCGCGGCAAGCCCAGCAGCAATACTGACCAGATCAGCCCCCGCCGCAACGGCACAAGCGGCGGCGGCCAGGGCATTAGAAATATTATGAGCACCGGGGATAGCGAGCTGTATTTCGATTTCACCGAGGGGCGAATGCAGAATGAAGCTGGCACAGGCCTCGGTATCAAATTTCACAGCGGATGCGTAAAAATCGGCCGCACTGTTATCGACGCTGAAACTTTGGCTTTCGGTGCCATGGGCACCCCTGCGCCACTGCTCATACCAGGGTTCATCAAGGTTTAAGATCGCCGTGCCGCATTTGTCGAGGCCCCTATAAATTTCGCCCTTGGCATTGGCAACGCCAGCCAGGGAACCAAAACCGGCAACGTGGGCGGGCATCACATTGGTCACCACCGCAATAGTGGGCCGGGCAATGCTGCACAGGTAGTCAATTTCACCGCCAGCGCTGGCACCCATTTCAATCACCGCAAACTGGTGTTTTGGCTGTAACTTGAGCAACGTTTGCGGTACGCCAATGTGGTTATTCAAATTACCTGCCGTTGCTAACACCTCACCTTTACAGTGCAATATTACCGCCAGCATTTCTTTGACTGTGGTTTTGCCGCCGCTACCGGTAATCGCAATCAGCGGGCCGTTAAAGACATTTCGCGCTAGTGCGGCGAGTTGCCCGAGGGCCTGTACCGTATTGGGTACTACCCATTGGGGTATCGCCAGGCGCTTGTCGGGCTGCTCAACCACCATGCCGCAGGCTTTGAGCGCTGCGCTTTCAAGAAACTGGTGGGCATCAAAGTTATCGCCACGCAGGGCAACGAATAAATCACCATTGGCCAGACTGCGAGTATCGGTACAGACACTGGCAAAGTGGCAGTCGGGATAGAGTAGCGTGCCGCCATAATTGACCGCTGCTTCGGATAGGCTGAGTCCAGCGCCTCTCATTCCGAGCCCCTTTCACGCAGAGCCAAACGCGCTTCGGCGACATCATTAAAAGGCAGACGCTGATCTTTGATCAGCTGATAATCTTCGTGACCCTTGCCGGCAATCAGCACCACATCTTGCTCGGCAGCATTGTTGATGGCAAAGCGAATCGCGGCGCGTCTATCGACGAAGACCTGCGGCTTAGCATCTTTATCACCAGCAACAGGCACCCCTTCCAGCACAGCATCAATAATGGCCTGGGCATCTTCACTGCGGGGATTGTCACTGGTAATTACAAGCTGGTCAGCCAGCGCGGCAGCGACAGAGCCCATCACCGGGCGCTTGCCCAGATCACGATCACCGCCACAACCAAATACACACCAGAGGCGACCTTTAAAGGCCGGCCGCAATGCGCTGAGTGCTTTTTCAAGGGCATCGGCGGTGTGGGCATAATCAACCACAACCACCGGCAAGGCCTGAGCATCGACCACTTCGAGTCGACCCGGCACCGGCTTTAATTGCGTCACAGCATCAAGTACTGCGGGCAAGGCATGGCCCTCGGCACAAGCCGCACCAATCACGGCCAGCAAGTTACTTAAGTTGAATTCACCCTGCAGGTAACTGCGTAGCTCGCCCTGTCCCCACGGGGTACTTAGTTGAGCGCAAATGCCTTCCGGGCCAAAAACTGGATCGCAGGCAGTAATATCAGCCTCTTGGCGAGAGCAGGAATACGAGTAGCAGCGCGTCTCACCAGAAGCCGCTAGCTCGGCAATAATTGCCCGGCCCGCAGAGTCATCGCCATTAACGATGGCATTTTTCAAATTGGGGGTATGAAACAGCCGGGCCTTAGCCTGCTGATAGGCCGCCATGGTCTGGTGATAGTCCAGATGATCCCGGGTCAAATTAGTAAACACCGCTGTGCTAAAACGCAGCCCAGTGACACGAGACTGATCGAGACTGTGGGAGGACACCTCCATCGCTACTGATGCTGCGCCATCATCCAGCAAGTCGGCAAGAATGCGCTGCACACTGACGGCGTCGGGTGTGGTTAGCCCGGTATCGGTCAATGTTGATTCTGCGCCTGCGTCATCACCAGACAACAAGCCATAACCCAGAGTGCCTATCACACCGCTCGACTCACCCAGTTTGGTGAGCAGTTGCGCCAACAATTGTGTACAGGTGGTTTTGCCATTGGTGCCGGTAATGCCGATAAGGGACAGGTTGGCACTGGGATCAGCGTAAAAACGACCGGCAATGGCACTGACTTTACTCGCTAAACGTTCAATTGCGATTACGGGCAAAGGTGTTTCACCCGCAGCGTTAAAACCTTCACTCTCAACCAGAGCCGCCACGGCTCCCGCCACTTTTGCTTGCGCCAAGTAATCACGGCCATCGCTGAGCTGTCCGGGGAAAGCAATAAAGAGATCACCCGGTGCCAGCTTGCGGCTGTCGAGCTGTAGACCACTGGCCATCAGACCCGACAAATCAGCGGGCCAATTCCCTTCTGACAAGCCCCTTTCTGACAAACTCAAGTCGGCCAATAATTCGCCCAAAGCGATACCCGTTAGCGGCCGAGGCGAAGTCATCACGAATCACCCCCGCGCTGTAACACAGAACCTTTAACCAGCTTTGGCTCTTGCACTTTTAAGGGCGGCACACTCATCAGTCGCAACGCTTCGGCAGTCACTTTGGAAAACACCGGCGCGGCAACCAAACCGCCGTAATAGTCTTCTCCGCGTGGATCATCAATCACCACCACCGTCACCAAACGTGGCTTATCGGCTGGTGCCATGCCTGCAAACAAGCCGACATAGCGGTCTTTCTGATAACCGCCAGCACCCACTTTATGACTAGTACCAGTTTTACCCGCCACTTCGTAGGTATCAATCGCGGCCCGTGTGCCAGTGCCTTCTTTGCCAATCACCGCTTTCATCATTTGCCGTACGCTGGCAACAATCTTTTTATCAATGACCTGCTCTTCAAGCCCGGGCAGAACCCCATCTGCCTTTGAAATTTTCAACAGCGACGCCTGTTTCTTAATGCCATTATTGGCCAGTACCGCGTAGGCACTAGCTAGCTGCAAAGGCGTCGCCGCCATGCCGTAACCAAAGGCCAGGGTAGCTGTTTCCACATCTCGCCAGCGACGCTTGCTCGGCAACAAGCCCGAACTTTCGCCGGGGAAACCCGTACCGGGACTCAGGCCAAGACCCACCCGTTCAAACACACCGCGAATAGCTTCAGGTTCAAGCTGCATGGCTATTTTGGTGGTGCCAACCTGACTTGATTTGGCGAGAATGCCACTCAGATTAAGCTTGCCGTAGTTGCGATGATCAACGAAGGTTTTACGTCCGATACGCAAGTACCCGGGGCTGGTATCGATCACGGTACCAGCGTGAAATTTACCGCTTTCTAACGCGGCGACCATTGTTAGCGGCTTCATCACCGAACCCGGCTCCAGTAGATCAGTCACGGCGCGATTACGCGTGCTGCCCGCTTTCAGGCGCGAGCGATCATTGGGGTTGAAAGACGGCTGATTCACCATGGCCAGTACTTCGCCAGTCTGCACGTCGAGCACGACCACCGAGCCTGACTTGGCCCGAAACTTTTTCATCGCCGCTTTTAACTCGCGGTAGGCAATGTATTGCAAGCGCAGGTCGATGCTCAGCGCCAAATTGCTGCCGGGCTTCTCGCTCTCGATCAGCTGTAATTCTTTGATGACCTGACCCTTACGATCTTTCAGCACCTGCTTACTGCCAGCAGCACCGTAGAGCCAGTCGTCAAAGGCTAGCTCCATACCTTCCTGACCACGATCATCGATACCGGTAAAACCCACCAAATGTGCCGCCACTTCACCCGCCGGGTAGTAGCGCTTGTACTCCTCTCTCGCACGTACACTAACGAAACCCAAATCGAGCACTGCCTGAGCCTTCTCAGGTGTTAATTGATGGCGAACCAACTTCATTTCTTCTTTATTTTTGTAAAGGGCCAAACGCTTTTTCAGCGCGACCGCACTCATACCCAGGCGCTGCGCCAACAGCGCCAGGTTCTCGGCAGCTAACTGCGCTTTTTTCTCTGCATCCCGCTTTGCCTGCTTTTGCGCAGCTAATCTGGCCTGCTCATCCTCATACAAATCCTGAGTATCAAACTGTAAATAGTCACGCAATCTAGCGAAGAATGTCAGCGCCTCTGTCGCCTGATGATCGGCCGCCAGGTTTTCTCTCTGGCCTTGGTCCCCAGGCACCGGATTTAGCAGAAAAAATTCTCGCAGTAAGCGCGGGTTAGCCATTATTGATACGACCGGCGTACTGATCGCCAACGGCTCGCCTCGACGATCGGTAATCACACCGCGATAAGCAGGTATATCGGCTGCACGCAAGGTACGGCTATTACCCTGGCTCTGTAAAAACTCAAAACCTTGATGCACATCGGGCAAAACTTGCAGGCCCGCGACGTGACTCAGAGCCAGAACACCCAGCGAAAATAGCACTGTCACCATGGTCCAATAGCGCCAGGGGGCAATACTGCGCACACGCGCACCAGAACCGCGACGAGCCGATACTCGGTCTCGCTTTTCGCGGTTGCTGGGGCGCTGTTTGTCTGCGCTTTTTGCCACTATCTCACCCATGTTATTAAGTTAAATTTTCTAAACTTCGCTACAGCTTTACTCTGACTATTTCGTCCAACGCTGGCACCTGCATACCCAGCTTTCCGAGGGCCAACTGCTCAACCCGATAAAGCGATGCCTGGGCACTGGCCTCAAGCAAGTTCTGCCCGCGAGCAATTTCCAGGCGATTTTTCTCTTGTTGCAACTGCGCTAACTCGCCGTACAACAAGCGGCATTGGTGGCTGACATAAACCACGCCCAACCCACTGAGCAACACCGCCAGCCAGCCGAGTAACAAGCAGCCACTTAAACGGCTGAGGCGTGGAAAACTTGCCGTCATCACCACTTCACATCACCTTCTGGGCAACACGCATCACGGCACTGCGCGAGCGGGGATTCTCTTCAACTTCTTCAGCGCTGGCTTTTATCGCTTTACCGACATTGCGCAGGCGACGAATAATCTGGTCTTCAGGAATCGCCAAACCACGCGGCACCATGGGGTGGGTGTGGCCGCGAATAAAGCGCTTAACAATGCGGTCTTCCAGGGAGTGAAAGCTGATCACCACCAGCCGGCCATCGACAGCGAGCAAGTCGATGACGCAATCGAGCAATGAGCGCAGGTCATCCAATTCCCTGTTTAAAAAGATCCGGATCGCCTGAAAAGCACGGGTCGCAGGGTGCTTGCCCTTTTCCCACGCGGGGTTCGCGGCGGCGACAATATCGGCCAGCTCGCCGGTGCGCGTAATGGGCTTTTCCTCTCTCGCCTCGACAATGGCTTTGGCCATGCGCCGAGCAAACTTTTCTTCACCGTATTCTTTAATCACGCTGGCAATTTCAGACTCTTCGGCGACGGCGATCCACTGGGCTGCACTTAAACCACTGGTGGTATCCATGCGCATATCGAGAGGGCCGTCGCGCATAAAGCTAAAGCCGCGTTCAGCATCATCCAGCTGGGGCGATGAAACGCCGAGGTCAAGTAACACACCGCTGACTTTGCCAGCCTGCCCGCGCTCACGCAGCAGGCTTTCAATATCGGCGAAGGAGGCTTGAACCATTTCAAAACGGGAATCGTCAGCAAATAATTCACGGCCAACAGCACAGGCCTCTGTATCTTTATCAATGGCCAGCAAGTGCCCATTCGGCGAGAGTCGATCTAGCACCAGCCCCGCATGCCCGCCACGGCCAAAGGTGCCATCAACGTAGTAGCCATCGACATCACTAAGCAAAGCATCGACGGCTCCGTCTAATAACACGGTGATATGGGCTTTTTTAACGATAGGCATTTAAGCGGCCATCCTCACAATGATATTGATTGAAATTCTTCGGGAATCTCCAAACCACTAGCCAGCTCATCGAGCAATGCTTTACGATTGGCGTTCCAGTTATCCGTATCCCACAATTCAAGACGATGACTCTGACCGACCAACGTAACTCCCTTACCCAGCTTTGCGTGATCGCGCAGCAGCTTTGGCACCAATACGCGGCCACTGCCATCCAGCTCCATATCCCGCGCACTGCCAATCAACAGATGCTGCATACGGCGCGCATCCTTATTAAAGGTTGGCATACTGGCAATTTTGGCTTCAATCTCTTCCCACTCGGGGCGCGGGTAAATGAACAGGCAGGTATCCGTCAGACTAATGGTTGCCACCAGACTGCCACTGTACTCAGACATCAAGGCGTCACGGTACCGAGCGGGAATTGGCATCCGCCCTTTGGCATCCATGTTGATTTCGTCGCTACCTCGAAACACCTAAATCTCTCGTCATTATTATCAAAAGAGCCACTTTGGCCCACTTTTACCCACAATTCGACACTATAGACCTGAGACAGTTAAAGTCAATACTCGACAACTGGCAAACATGCACGAAAATGCTGACATTTCCCGCGAACTTACAGGGAAAAGCCCATGAAGTACTCGAAGACAAAGAGGATAAACAAGGGAAAACAGGATGATAAAAACAGAACTTAAAGTAACACTTTAAGAAAGAGACTAATTTGATCTATCAATAGCAGCTATTAAGAACAATAACCTCGGAAGCACACCGATCAATGGAGGCCGCCTTCTCGTAAGAGCCGCCCTATTCTTAATGAGTTATGATCCCGCCAACTGTGATTTACGCCGGGATATTTGCTTGAACCCATCATTGATTCGAAAAACCCACCGCTGGCTAGGTCTTATCGCCGCCATCCAGTTGCTGATCTGGACGGGGTCGGGGCTATTCTTCTCCATCGTGCCCATTGACGATGTGCGCGGCACCCACCTGCTACAAGCCCCCGCTGCACTGCGACTAGGGTATGTCAGATTACTATCGCCCAGCGATCTGGTCGCGCAACATAAAGAACTCAAGATGTTGAGTCTGGCAAAGCTACAACTCCAGCAACGCTTAAACACGCCGATCTACCTCGCCAAAATTGACGACAAGCTTTTAACTTACAATGCGGAAACAGCGGAAAAGCTAGAACCTCTGACAGAGAGCGAAGCCCTGTCAATAGCCACTAACAGCACTCAGCTGTTAGCTCAATCGGCAACCTGGGTCACCGAGGTAGACCCGGGGAGCGAATATAGGGATGGCGAACTACCCGCCTGGAAAATAGAACTGAAAGGGGTCGACGAAGCGAATCTGTGGATCGGTGCCAACAGCGGCAAAGTGAGCGCTGTACGCACCAACACCTGGCGGCTTTATGATTTTCTCTGGGGCTTGCACATTATGGATTACGTCGACCGGGATAATTTTAATTCCTGGCTATTGCGGGCCTTTGCCCTGTTGGGCGTGATCACTATCGCATCGGGGCTGGCGCTGTTTTTCATCTCGGCCAAACAACGTAAACGCGCAAAGACAGCCTACTAACAAAACGAAAGAAGCGAGACACTCCACAGGGAATGCCCTCGCTTAGCAGCCGCCTAAAATCAAGACCCGTAAAGGGCTATTAAGGCTGGGTATCCCGAGCATATTCTAAACTCGCTAATACCTTTTCTGGCTCAGTCTGCTCCGGCACCGTCGTGTAATAAAAATTTGCGGGTGGCAGATTATCCGCTTCACCGGATAACCAGAGCTGGTCGAGAATAAGCCCCGAACAACCACCCTCCTGGGCGCTGTTGCTAATCACACAATCCAAAGCGTTATCGGGAGCATTCAGTTCCACGCCCGGATTATAGAGACCAACAGCCCAGCGAAAGTGTTCAGCAACATTCAATAATGACTGATAACTCGCCAGCTCTTCGCCACTGGCAGGCCCCTGCCCTTCTTCGTCAACAATTAGCAGGCCGTCAATACCGGTGTCACCAAATGCACGCAAGAAACCGGCGATATACACCGCCGCCCTTTCTGCATCTTTCCACTCAACAGTCGGGTTTTCACCCGCGTGGGCCATTGAAAAGGCCATACCCATCCACAGCTTTGGCGAAGGCACCTTCACAATCAATGGTCCACTACTTTTTACAGAGGCGAGCGCTTTGAAGAAGTCGTGCAACTGCTCAATCGCAGCCGTATCTTCCAGCAGGACTTTAATCGCGTAGTTAAGCCGGCTTTTTTTCGCCATCGCCTGCAACAAATCAGGCCGGCTTTGCGTCCACACCTGAAAGAAATCGAACAGATCGATCATCACAACATCTGAACGCAACAACTGTTGCTGTTTCTGAAAAAAGGCCACCAGTGCAGCCGTATCGCCCCAGGGCAAAGCTTTGCCCTGGTTTAAAACGGCCCTACTGTAATCCAGCCCGTCCACCCAAACAGGGTTTCTGGAACTGGAAATATCGGAGAAATAATTCGCCAACTCCATATTATTCCCCCCTTATTATTGGCCTGCTTTAACTTTTTCTTCCAGAGCAGCAATCTGAGCTTCCAGGCCTTTAATTTTCCTATCCTTGGGGTTACTCATCATCACGCCCTTTATATTATTCGACGCCATGACATAGCGCTCTTCGTCGGGAGGACTGGCAATAATTTTTGACGGATCATCCCAGCTACCAAAATAGGGCAAGCCTTCGGCAGGTTCATCCTTCACCCAATCAGCAACAAATTTATCGTAGGGAATACCGCGCTTAATTCTGGCCTGTCGCTCTTCCTGTCGTAGTTTCTCGGTCGCTTCTTCATCAACAAGCAGCTTCTCTTCGTCGAAGACAATTCTATAGAGCTGCCGTGCGTAGTCAGCCGATATCAAATTCTCTTCAATATCTTTCATAATCAGCGCCGTTGACCGCTCAAGCACATCGCCATAACCGCCACCTGCACCCTGACAAATCATGTAGATTTCGCCCTGATTACAAATTTCGAAATTCAGTGCAGACTGCGCTGAATACTCACCCTCCTCGTAGGCCTGCTCGTTCATGAGATCAACCATGCTGAACTTGAAGCTTTGCGGATCTGTTTTCAGAGTATCGAGAATGTTGATCTTTTTGATTTTTGCCAGCGGATAAGTCGGGCTACCGTAACCACCGAACAAGCCGTAAGCACTGGGGTGTTTAGCGCCACTTTGGCCTGACATGAAACCAAATTCATCACTTTCACTCACCGTGCTGATTTGCTCATAACCCATACCGGAGCGGTATTTACCCGCACCAACGCGGTCTTTGGCAATTTGCTGGGAAACCAGACGCACGAACGGTAACTCTTCCTCGGCCAGTTCCATTTCCCCGGTGTCGGTCATATAACCGAAAACCGGCGACAGAGCGTGCTCACCATCTGAGTTTTCTCGAGCGCCACTACCGTTGCCATTAATATCGGCACAGAAGTTACCAGTGACTTCCTGGTGCTGCGTCAAGCCCCCATAAACAAAGGTTGCTGGCTGATTATAGTGATTGGCGTTAACGGCCGCATAGCGCTTAGGCATGCAATAGGCGAGCTTTGCATAGACCGTTGACGGCAGGGTAAAGCACTGGAAAATTGGCAGCAAACTCATGGCATTGGGTGCTTCTGGCGAAGAGTTCACCATTGAGTTTTCATCTGTCAGCACGTGGACAGGGCTTAACACCGCCTGGTTTTTCGGTAAATCGGGCCAGCAGAATAAGACCAGGTTACTCAGTAACGAGGTCTTCATTGAGCCCGCACTCATATTAGTCGAGCGGTTCATCAACTCCGGCGACGCACCTCTGAGGTCAAGAGTCATCTGATCATCTTTCACCGTAATATTGATCGGTACTTTGGCGAGGATGTGCTCGCGCAAGTCATCATCAATCCAGGTATTAACCCGGGTTGTGCCGTTGGGAAGCTCCGCTACGCGCTTGCGCACTTCTTTTTCAGTGTCTTCCAGCGTGCGACGAATAGTGGCAATCAGGTATTCTTTGCCAAACTCTTCGACGATAGCTAGCACGCGGTCTCTAAGACGCAGTACCGAGTGCAATTTAACCTTGATGTCGGCCAACTGCAGCTTGGGATCACGTACCGAGTTTTGCAGGAAATTCACCAGATCACGCTTAATCTCAAAGTTTTCAACCACCTTGAAAGGACACATTTTCAGGCCTTCATCAAAGCGGCTTTCCGCTATCGACGGCATACCACCGGGCTCAATCGCACCGTTTTCGCCTTCGTGAATAGTTGAACCCAACCAGCAGATCAACTCACCTTCATAAAAAACCGGCACGATCATGCTTTGGTCGGTATTGTGAATATTGCCGTAACGGGAGTCGTTATGGATAAAGCCGTCGCCGTCTTTGATACCTACCGATGGCTCATTTTCCCAATATTTGCGGATGAATTTAATCGGGTAGTGGCAGACCGCGGCAAACACCACGATACCGTGGGGCGCAACCTGGGACATATCACCGTTGGCAGTAAAGATGGCCGTCACCAGATCGCCCCATTTGGCACCCGGTGCAACGCCCATTTGCTCAACCATATTGAAAGATTCTTCCAGGGCGGAATTGAGACGACCGCGCACCAGGTTGATCTTTTTCACATCAGGGTTAGTCGCAAACACTTTTTCTTCAAGCTCGGACCGGGGGGACAAGGTGTGATCCGACATGATTTCCGGGTCAGGCCCATAAAAAAGCTGGTTGTCGACGAGAAACTCTTCGTACAACTTACGATCATCTTCATTCAAACTTTCTAATTGACTGTTTTCTGTCTGGCTGCTCATCAGCGAGTCCTCTGTTTAAACACTCTGTGGCGAATACTCACCACAAATACAGGTTTAGTTGCGGGAGAGGCTTTCACCTCTACCCTGCATTGGCTGTTCAGTTTTTCGTTAGGCGGTCAAACCATACGGCACCGTGGTTGGAGGCATGAAAACTCCAGCCAAACTCCACTAAATAGGTGGTCGCACTGGTGGTCACCAGCGCCGGGCCTTCAATATAGGTACCCCGTATCAACGGCTTCGTCAATACCGACGAAGTGGCACAGACGAGTACCAACGGGTTCAACAGAATTTTTCTCTGCAACCGGTTTGATTTGGCCAAAGTGGACTTTATCGAGCTCAACAAAAGAGGTCACACGTATGGTGTTAATCCTGACGCCAGACTCCGTCGCCTGGCTGCCCTCGCCAAAGCGGCTGCCGTAAGACACATGGAAAGCACCGATCAGTTCAAGCACATCGTGCAGAGAGTTAATGCGTGACTTCTTCGCCACAACGGCTGTTTCCACCCGCTGATTACCGTAGCGCATATCGAATTCAAGCCGATACTGAATATCGTCTGCATCCATACCCTGGCGCAGCAGATCATCTTTACCGCGCTGCTCCAGCTCTTCAATGGTGTTATTGAGCTCTTCGTAGTCGGTCAAAATGTGCTTATTACCGGTGTGGTAAAGCACGGTATAGGTCGACTGCTCGTGGATGTGCATCTGGTTGACGTTACCCGCACCCAGGGCAGAAAAGACCGACGAAAAGGGTGGTGCCAATACACGATCAACCGACAGGGCATTAGCAATACCACAGCTATGCAGCGGGCCATTGCCGCCGTAGGCCATTAAGGTAAAGTCCTGTGGGTCGTGGCCCCGCGATCGCAACTCGGTGGCAATGCCGTTGGCCATATTATGGTCAACCGCTTCCTTGATCATTTTGGCAATGTCGGTCACTTCAAGATCAAAGTGATCTTCCAGATTATCTTCTATCGCCATCTCAGCGCGATCAGCATTGAGCTTAATGCGGCCAGCGGCATAATTCTCCGGATCCAGATAGCCGAGAATCATATCGGCATCGGTCACGGTTGGCTCCAGCCCACCTCTGTCATAACAGGCAGGGCCCGGATCTGAACCCGCACTCTTGGGGCCAATCTTGATGGAGTCATGCATCTCGTCATAACTGGCGATGGAGCCACCACCAGCGCCGAGTGTCACCAGATGTACCATCGGCACACTCACCAGCCAGCGATCAATCACCGGGTGGAAGTCGTAATACTTTTGCTCACCCTCGGTAACGATACCAATATCAAAGCTGGTGCCGCCCATATCGGTAGCCACTACATTGCCCAGCGCACCCTCTATCGAGAGGTGGTCAGACGCGGCGATTCCGGCCACGGGGCCGGAGTGAACGGTCTGCAAGGCATCGGTGGAATTAAGCTGCGCCATGCCGCCCGAGTTGTGGCTGATTTGCATCGGCTTGTCGTAGCCATTGGCTCGCAGGTTGAGTTCAAGACTGCCCAAACCGTGGTACATCACGTTGTGCAGGTAGCCATCGATAATCGTTGAGGTAGCTCGCGTATATTCACCCTTTCGACCCGCCACCTGATGGGACAGCAGCATGGGAATAGCGCCCAGCAAGTGAGCGGGGTATTCCTCAAGGAATAGCTCCCGAACGCGCAGCTCATTCTCAGGGTTAACAACGCTATTGGTGAGCATGACGACGATGGTTTCAGCGCCCTGATCAACCAGATATTTCATCTTGTGCTCGAGATCTTCCTTGTCGAGCTCCATCAATATTTCACCCGAGTAGCTCACCCGCTCACGCACGGTGGCAATCATGGGGATGGGCACGATGGGGTGGGGCCGTTTAGCGCGCGTCAAGTCACGCTGCTCTTCGAAGGGCAGGCCTTCACCGTAACCACGACCTCGCGAGATCGGTATGGTACTGCCAAAACCTTCTGTCACCAGCAGGCCGATGCGCGGGCCGTTGCGCTCAATCAGCGCGTTGGTGCCCAGGGTTGTTGAGTAACGTACCGAGTCAACACTCGACAGTAATTCTTTGGTATCAACACCCAGCTCGGCAGAAGCCACTTCAAGGGCCTCATTAAAACCAAGCGCCAGGTTGTGATGGGTTGTCAGCGCCTTGGATTGAACGTAGTTTTTACCCCAGGCAACAAAACAGTCGGTAAACGTACCACCTATATCTACTGAAATTCTTTTCATATCACCTATTCCCAATATGGTTTAGTGGCTGTGTCCGGATTTGGGCATATTCCACTCGGGAATCTCCGCCTGTCCCGGCTCACCCCATTGCGCCGCCTTCTTTTTCAGATCATCGATATCCAGTTCGATATCGTGTACCAGTGGGTGCCCTGGCACGGTGTATTCTGTCTCCACCATGGTGCCGCAGGAAGGACAGTAATATTCAATCAATGCCGTAAAGTTCGGATCCGGGCAAAAGGTGTATTCATATTTTTCGGGGTCTAGTAGGTGCGGATGAACCTCTGACAACTTGCGATCGCAAACCAGCAATCCCTTTTTGTAGTTGTCTCTGGCATTACCCAGGCTCTGCGCACACACTCTGCACTCCCACAACTCCTTGTCCAAATCGATGGTCAGGTACTCTGTAATATTAACTCTCATATGCGCCCCCTTAGTTTTTCTCAATCAAAACGTCACGATTTGACGAGATGTGGAATTGCCAGTTTTCGTTGATTTTGCCGGTGAAATATTCTTCTTCAATAATCGCCGGCCCTTGCGCAGTGGCACCGGGCACCTGATCTTCAAGGCGATAAACCGGCACTTCCTGCCAGCTACCGGGGCTGACCATGATATTGCGCGTACCGGCACTCACCGCATCGCTCTTCGTTTCATTACCCACCGGGGCAAAAGAGAAATGTTCAATTTTCTTAACAACGCTTAAGCCCAGTGACAGGTCTGCTCTAGCAGCCAGGTCTGCAGGAAGGACATAGTTTTCAATATCAGCGATTTCACTACCACTACCTTGCTCATCGCTGAGTAATTCCCAGCTGAATTCACATTCAGAGAGGTCTACCCCCTCGGCGAACATGTCCCTACGAGCTCTTTCTACAAGCTGCTCAGCCAAGGTTTTCAGCGCGTCATTCCTACTATCACCAGCGCTCTCGGGCAACTGACTGCGATAGCCGTGGGACAAATCTGAAAAGCCAATGCCGCAGGCACTAAACACTGCTGCCAGACCCGGAATAATGATCTTATTAATACCGGCCTTTTCCGCTAGTGTTGTTGCCAATAACGCGCCGGCACCACCAAAGGCAGCAAAGGTTGTCTGCCCGTCAATTTCAGCAAAGTCATGAATGGAAGAAGATATTTTACTCACCCAGGCATCCATTATTTGCTGCAGAGCTTGTTCGGTATCAATCCCCAGGGGAGCCGCTATTTGCGTTTCCACAACGTCTCTGGATTTATCAATATCGAGATTTAACTCACCGCCAAAAAAGGTTTCTGGCGAGAAAATACCGGCCAGGAAGGCAATATCCGTAATCGTGACATTGGCTCCACCCAAACCAAAACAGGCCGGCCCTGGAGCAGCGCCTACCGATTCAGGGCCCACTTTTATCACTTTGTTGTCAACGGAAATAATAGAGCTACCACCGACGCCAGCACTTTCAATATTGGCCAGCGGGAACGCAATTTTTACGCCCTCTACTTCACCCCGATAATGGCTCTGAATTTCACCGTTTTCGATGAGGCCGATGTCCGTCGTTGTACCACCGACATCGTAAGACAACATTTTATCAACGCCGTAATGAGCAGCCAGAGCTTTAACCCCTTCCATGCCGCCACGGGGGCCAGAGCTGTAGGTCTTGATCGCCGTGGTTTTTGCCACCCGTGCCGTGCCGCCGTCATTGCGGAAAATAAGTAGCGGGTTATTACATTTAGCCGCTTTTAAGCGGTGGTCTGCGCTATAGAGAAAGCGCTCCATGGCGGGGTGCAGGTAAGCGTTAAACAGGGCTGTAGGCCACTCGCGACCACAACGGGAACCGCACCCAATAAATGCGAGGGGAATTTGCGCTGGGCAATGCGAATTAAACGCTTTTCCAAAGCGACAAAGTCAGCTTCCGTCAAGCTGATCACCACCCGTACCGCACCGCGTGTCACCACGTCGTTAATGGTTTTAATCACCGCGACTTCAAGCGCTTCTTCGGAAAGGGAGGTGTCGATATAACCCACCCTGTCACCCACGAGGGAAGTAAATAGTTCCTGCTGTGAAGCGGATGTCGTCAGCGCGTCGGTAGAACTACCGGCACTCATAATCAAACCGAGCCGGGGGCCTTTGCGCTCGACAATAGCATTCGTACCCTGAGTCGTGGAGTATCTGACGTAGTCAGCTTCCAACAACAATCTTGCCGCGTCTTCCTTGCCGTAAATTTTCTCGGAGACTTTGCTAATCCCATCAAAAAAGCACTTGCTCAAATCGTAGGGTGTGGTCAGGGTTTTGGCGTAATGAACATCTGCCCCCTCCATGACACAAAAATCGGTGAGCGTGCCACCGTTATCGATATTGATGATCTTTCCCATTCATTTTCTCCCAATCGTAAATCACAACGTCGTTCAGCAAGCCATTCACTTAAAGAATGATAAAACCGACAAATAAACTGCAACACAAACTCCTGGTGCAGGAGTATCCGCGTTCGAACATATTTGCAAGGATAGAGATATCTATTTCAACCACTCTACAACTGATGGCATCAGGCTAGCACTACACTCAAAAAAAGGAATTGATCCGCCCTATTAAGTCAGGCAGAACAAATATACTGGACTGGCATATTGCCACAGCTTATGACCACCATCAACGATTAACATGCCCGAGCAAAAACACTCGGCGGTGAACAGTGAATAGGGTGGCTTTTAAGTGTGAAATGAACCCAATAGATGGGATGGAATGACACCGAAAGGCATCACTCCGCAAGCGGATAAAAGATAGAGAACACACTGACAAGCAGTAAGATTTCCGGCGGAATACCGGCGAAAGAAAAGTGGGAGCCGGCCTGTAAGCCGGGTTCTGTCGAGAACAGTCATTCCTCTGGGATGCACGTCGCCGTGCACCTCAAGCAACCTACCCGGATCCAGCGCGGGCCACGCCTATTGGAT